>Ga0304730_1000009_pt1 | contig 293307 bp, 270 predicted proteins | sample M_130628_MF_Meta_FD_190474 | JGI IMG/M metagenome (GOLD analysis project Ga0304730, IMG submission 190474) | Freshwater microbial communities from Lake Montjoie, Canada to study carbon cycling - M_130628_MF_MetaG (v2) (version 2) | ecosystem: Environmental > Aquatic > Freshwater > Lake...
GGGTTAATACTTGGTAATAGTAAATTACCACAAGGCACCTACTATTACGTAGCAGAATTTATGGATGGGGCAGACAAACCAATTAATGGATACATCGTTTTACAATATTAATGGATATGATTAGAAACTTATATTTTAAATTAAAGTATAAGTTTCTTATTTTTAACTAATTATTTTTTAACTTTATAAATAAAAAAAGGAATCAAGTAATAATTTATTTATAACCTATGATTTTAATTTAGTTAACTTAACCCATTAATTTAAAAATTTAAACATGAAATTACTTTTATTTATTTTTGCTTTAGGATTTTCAATTGTTTTTCAAGCTCAAAATGAAGTAGAATTAAAAAACTTTATTAATAAAAACTCCATAGCAATTAGAAGTATTCAGAAAAATATGTTCACAAGAAATCAGTTAACCTACAGTGATCAATTTAAGGAACTTTTAAAAAATCAAATCGTTGCAGTAAAACAATTTATGGCTCATAAAGAAATTAGTTGTTATTATGCTTTTTTAGTTAGAGAAGAATCTTTAACATATATGAAAAAAAATAACTCTGAATCTTTAGAGTATTATAAAATTACGGATAGAGAGAATACGATGATGAAATCTAATCCAGTTAATAAAATAAAACTATCAGCTAATGAATTACAGATAATTCATCATTTAGATGTTTTAAATCCGAGTAATCTTGATCAATTTACATTAACCGTTCAGTAGTATTTATCCCAATCATTTAAAACATGAATGTTTATTTTAAGTATCTTCAGTGTTTATTAATTGCTTTTTTAGTAAGTAATATTGCTTTTTCTCAAACTTGTCCAGTTTCGAGCATTAACGCACAAGCTGGAACTGGTGCAAGCACCACAATTTGTAATGGAAAATGCGCAACATTAACAGCAAGTGTGGTGGCGCTCAACACAACAACATCTTATAGTGTTGCTGCAAATACCTATACGCCATACTCATATTTAATGGGAACTGCCGCTACGACTGTAAATGTTGATGATATTTGGAGCCCGGCTATTAATATTGGTTTTAGTTTTTGTTATTTTGGAAATACCTTTAACCAATTGTATATAGGTAGCAATGGAGAGATTACGTTTAATGCCCCTCCTATAAATGAAGTTTTTACTGTAAATTCAATTCTCCCAAATCTAACTGAGCATCCTGGAAATACTATTTGTGGACCTTACAGAGATATTAATCCAGCAGTAGGTGTTGCCTCGAATATAACTTATACAACGATAGGTGTTGCGCCTTGTCGGATATTTGTGGCTAATTGGTCTAATATCCCTTTGTTCGGCTGTAATACCTTAACGTCTACCTGTCAGATTGTTTTATACGAAAAATCAAATATTATTGTTGTAAATATTCAAAATAGTCCATCATGTATTTCTGACAGTTTTGGACGCGCTTTAATTGGCATCCAAAACGCAACAGGAACAACTGCTGTTTTTCCTCCTGGAAGAAATGTTTTAACAGCTTGGGCTGCAACAAATGAATCATGGATTTTTACGCCTACTGGTCCTCCTTCCTATTCTGTTGCATGGAATGGGCCAGGGGGTTATACATCTGCAGGATTATCCGCTGCCCCTTGTCCCACAACGACTAGTACTTACACGGCAACCATGACGGAATCAAATTGTGGCGGAGGAACGAGTACTTATACAAGTGCAGTTCAAGTAGTTGTTTTGCCAACTCCAACGATAACTGCTAGTTCCAGTTCGGCTTCCATTTGTGTTGGATCTTCAGCTACTTTAACTGGGTTTGGTGGAACAACGTATACCTGGAACCCAGGTGGATTAACAGGAACAGCAATTAGTGTTACCCCGGCAGCATCTACCATATATACAGTAACTGGATTATTAGGGTCATGTACAAATACTGGTACAGTTTCGGTTTCTGTTTTATCAGGCCCATCAATAATTGCAACAAGTAGCCCTTCTGTTATTTGTATTGGAAACTCATCTATATTGAGTGGAATAGGCGCAACGAGTTACACATGGAATCCCGGCGGTTTAGTTGGTTCATCTGTATCTGTATCACCATTGGTAAGTACAATTTATACAGTTACAGGCGTAAATGCTATTGGTTGTCCAAGTACCAGTGTGGTTTCAGTCATAGTTTCAGATCCAACATTAACCATTACGAGTAATCCTCCAATTTTATGTCCAGGTAATATAGCCGCTTTAATTGGTTCTGGAGCCGTAACGTACACTTGGTTTCCAGGAGGGTTAACAGGTTCGGCTATTGGTGTAGCTCCGGTTTCAACCTCAGTTTATACAGTAACGGGCACAACGTCTTTGGGTTGTCCGGCAAGCGGAACTTTAAATTTGGTTGTGAGTTCTATACCAGTAGTAACTGCAAGTTCAAGTCCAACAGCGATTTGCTTAGGTTCGCCAGCAACGTTAACCGGATTTGGTGCATTAACTTATACTTGGAATCCAGGTGGTTTAACAGGAAGCTCGGTAACTGTAAGTCCAATTGCTAACACTATTTATACAGTTACAGGGAAAAATGTCGCTGGATGCCCTAATACAAATACGATTTCATTAATTGTAAATCCGGTTCCTTCGATTACAGTTACTGCAGCGCCCATATTAATTTGTATTGGAAATAGTTCGACATTAACTGCAACGGGAGCAACTGCTTACACTTGGAGTCCAGGAGGATCAACAAGTAATCCTGTAGTTGTGTCTCCAACGGTAACAACAACATACACAGTAACAGGTATCAACTCATTTGGCTGTACAAGTACTAAAACTCGTGTAGTAATTGTTTCTAATCCAACGTTAACCGCGGTATCATCAAGTAATACCTTATGTGCAGGATCTAGCGTGACTTTAACAGCTAGTGGATTTTCAACGTATACCTGGACACCAGGACCCCTGACAGGCGCATCAGTCACAGTTACACCGCTATCAAGTACTATTTACACAGTTACTGCTTCAACACCATTAGGTTGTATTTCAACAAAAACTACCAATATAACCGTTATTGCTAACCCAACTGTTAATGCAAGTTCAAGCCCATCAGCTATTTGTATAGGAAATTCTGCTTCCTTATCAGCAATAGGCGCAACTAGTTATACCTGGAATCCTGGCGGTTTAACAGGAAGTCCAGTAACGGTAAGTCCATTAGCAACAACCATTTATACAGTAACAGGGAATAACCTTTTGGGTTGTAGTAATACCACTACCTTATCTTTAACTGTTAATTTATTACCAATAGTCACAGCAAATAGTAGTCCAACACTTATCTGTATCGGTAATTCAGCCACTTTATCGGGATTAGGTGCTGCGAGTTATACTTGGAATCCTGGTGGTTCAACTAGTAATCCGGTTGTGGTATCACCTACAATAACTACCACATATACAGTAACTGGCATTAGTGGCTTAGGATGTTTAAATACAAATACCGTATCAATATCCGTTTCTAACCCAACTGTTTCAATTGCAGCGAGTTCAACTACATTATGTTTAGGCTCAAATGTAACATTAACAGGATCAGGCGCATCTACCTATACATGGAATCCAGGTGGTTTGACTGGCCCCATAGCCACTGTTAGTCCATTAACAAGTACTGTATACACATTATCAGGAACAACCGCGTTAGGTTGTGTTGCAACAAAAACGATTAACATTACCGTTATTGGTAACCCAACAATAACAGCTAGTGCAAGCCCAACTGCTATTTGTATTGGCTCGACTTCGACATTAACAGGCTTAGGAGGCACGAGTTATACATGGAATCCAGGAGGATTAACCGCAAGCACGATCACCGTTAGTCCATTATCAAATACGATTTATACTTTGACAGGATTAAATGCATCAGGTTGTTCAAACAGTATAACTTTATCTTTAGTTGTAAATCCTTTACCTACGATTACAATCACAGCAACACCAATTTTAATTTGCATTGGAAATTCTTCGACACTAACCGCAACAGGCGCAACGAGTTATACTTGGAATCCAGGTGGGTCAACAAGTAATCCGGTTGTTGTATCACCAACTGTTACGACTACCTATACAGTTACAGGTATTAACGCCTTTGGATGTACTAATATTAAAACACGCGCGATTATTGTATCTAATCCGACTTTAACCGCAGTAGCATCAAGCAATACATTATGTGCGGGATCCAGCGCTACATTAACGGCTGGTGGATTTTCAACATACACCTGGACACCTGGACCATTGACAGGCGCATCAATTACAGTTACACCGTTATCAAGCACCGTTTATACAGTAACCGCATCAACACCATTAGGTTGTACCTCCACAAAAACGATTGGTATTACCGTTATCCCCAATCCAATAGTCATTGCAAGTTCCAATCCACCCTCATTATGTATAGGTTCTACAGCGACATTAACAGCTTTAGGCGGCACGAGTTATACTTGGAATCCAGGCGGTTTAACAGTGAGTACAATCACCGTTAATCCTACCAGCACGACCGTCTACACTTTAACAGGTACGAATATATCAGGCTGTACAAACACAACAACGCTTTCATTAACTGTTAATTCAAATCCAACGGTAACAGCAAGTAGTAATCCAACGGTGCTATGTATAGGCACAACGGCAACTTTAACGGCTTTAGGTGGCACAAGTTATACATGGAATCCAGGCGGATTAACAGCAGGTACTATCACGGTTAGTCCAACGAGTACAACTATCTACACAGTAACAGGATCAAATGCATCAGGTTGTACTAATACGACGACCTTATCGTTGTCAGTATCTGATCCAACATTGAGTTTATCTTCATCAAGTTCTACGATTTGTGCAGGAACAAGCGCGACCTTAACAGCGAGTGGATTATCGACTTATACCTGGAACCCAGGTGGTTTAACAGGCACACCGGTTGTAGTAAGCCCAAGTGTCGCAACGACTTATACAGCAGTAGGAACGAGTAGTTTAGGTTGTATTTCAACCAAAACTATTAGTATTACCGTTATTGCTAATCCAACGGTAATAGCGAGTTCAAGTTCATCAGCGATTTGTGTAGGCCAAACATCGACATTAACAGCTTTAGGCGGCACGAGTTATACTTGGAATCCAGGAGGCTTAACTGCGAGTACGATTACTGTTAATCCTACCAGCACGACCGTCTACACTTTAACAGGCACGAATATATCAGGTTGTACAAACACAACAACGCTTTCATTAACTGTTAATTCAAATCCAACGGTAACAGCAAGTAGTAATCCAACGGTGCTATGTATAGGCACAACGGCAACTTTAACGGCTTTAGGTGGCACAAGTTATACATGGAATCCAGGCGGATTAACAGCAGGTACTATCACGGTTAGTCCAACGAGTACAACTATCTACACAGTAACAGGATCAAATGCATCAGGTTGTACTAATACGACGACCTTATCGTTGTCAGTATCTGATCCAACATTGAGTTTATCTTCATCAAGTTCTACGATTTGTGCAGGAACAAGCGCGACCTTAACAGCGAGTGGATTATCGACTTATACCTGGAACCCAGGTGGTTTAACAGGGACGACGGTAGTAGTAAGTCCAAGTGTAACAACGACTTATACAGTGGATGCAAACAATGTATTTGGATGTTTTGCGAGCACAACAATTACTATCAACGTCAATGCAGCACCATCCGTATCCATATCAGCAACACCAACCGTATTATGTGGACCAGGCACGGTAACTTTAACCGGAAGTGGCGCCTTAACATACAGTTGGAGTCCAATAGGATTAACAGGCTCAGTAGTAGTAGATAATGTATTATCAACCACCACCTATAGTTTAATAGGATCAGATGCCATAGGCTGTTCGAGCACAGAAACCTTAACCATAGCAGTAGGTAGTCCAACAGTTAACGTAATAGGATCATCATCAGGTATTTGTATAGGCGCAACCGCAACATTAAGTGCTAGTGGTGCAACCTCTTACACCTGGAGTCCAGGCGGATTAACAACGAGTACGATAACCGTAAATCCAACGAGTACGACCATATACACAGTAACAGGATTAGTAGGAACATGTACAAGCACGCAAACTTTAAATTTAAATGTCAGTGCTATTCCAACTTTGTCATTAGTAGCAGCCTCTAATACGATTTGTGCAGGAACAAGTGCAACGATAACGGGATCAGGAGCATCTACATATACTTGGAATCCAGGAGCATTAACAGGCACAACGGTTGTGGTAAGCCCAACAGTAGCTACTACTTACACAGTAGATGGCGATAACGGATTAGGTTGTGTTGGAACAGAAACGATTACCATCAATGTCAATACAGCACCATCCGTATCCGTATCAGCAACACCAACCGTATTATGTGGACCAGGCACGGTTACCTTAACAGGCAGTGGCGCCTTAACCTACAGCTGGATTCCAATAGGATTAACAGGCTCAGTAGTAGTAGATAATATTTTATCAACGACCACGTATAGTTTAATAGGTTCAGATGCCATAGGTTGTTCGAGCACAGAAACCTTAACCATAGCAGTAGGAAGTCCAACAGTTAGTGTAGTAGGATCATCATCAGGTATTTGTATAGGCGCAACAGCAACATTAACAGCAAGCGGAGCAAGCTCTTATACATGGAATCCGGGAGGATTAACCACTGGCACGATAACCGTAAATCCAACGAGTACAACGATCTATACAGTAACAGGATTAGTAGGGACTTGTACAGACACCCAAACATTAAATTTAAATGTGAGTGCTAGTCCAACGATATCTATCGTTGCAACATCCAATACGATTTGTGCAGGTTCAACATTAACATTGACAGGCAGCGGAGCATCTACTTATACTTGGAACCCAGGAGCATTAACGGGTAGTTTAGTAACTGTTAATCCAAGCGTTACAACGACTTATACAGTGGACGGTGATAATGGTTTAGGCTGTATTGCAAGTGAAACGGTTATTATAACAGTTAATGCCTTACCAAGTTTATCAATATCAGCAAGTCCAGTTGCCTTATGCGCACCAGGAACAGTAACGTTAACAGGAAGTGGAGCAGACACCTATAGTTGGGTACCAAGTGGAACAACAGGATCGGTATCTGTAGAAAATCCGACCGCAACTACGTTATATACACTCAATGGTACGGATGTATTAGGCTGTTCAAATAGCCAAACGATTTCAATAAGCGTAGGCACTCCAACAATTACCATAACAAGTACACCAACGGTATTATGTATAGGTTCAACAGCAACTTTAACAGCTAGTGGTGCATCAACTTACACATGGAGTCCTTTAGCCATTGTAGGAAGCACTATTACAGATGCCCCATTAATCAATACGACTTATACCGTAACAGGTGATAATGGATTTGGATGTATTTCAACCAATACATTTGTGTTATCCGTCATAAATTGTACGCTATCGACCCATGTATTAGGATTAACCAAAGCAGTAAGCACGGCAACCATTATCAATAGCAATGCTTACAATGTAACTTATACCGTTGTAGCAACGAATCCGTCAACGGTTAATTTAACAGGCTTTAGTATATTAGATAATTTAACATTTACGTTTCCTTTACCAGCCACGTATAGTGTTATCTCAACACCTTTAGTTACTTCCATTAACAGTAGTTTAACAGTAAATTCACTTTTTGACGGAGCCTTACAAAATGATTTATTAAGTCCTTTAACCAGTACCTTATTAGCAGGTAAAGCGGATACCATTGTCTTCACCGTTCAAATTAATCCTAATGGATTATTCGGACCGTTCTATAATTCAGCAGTAGGATTTGGGACAGATGATTTAGGTGTTTTAATATCAGATAGTTCAAACACAGGGTTTTCATATGATCCAGATTTTGACTTAGACCCAACCAATAATGATACGGCAACAGTTTTAACCTTATTACCATTTACCTCAATAGGCGTAGCGAAGAGTGGAAGTGTATCAGGTGTATTAGTAGATAAGACACTTGACGTAACGTATGTGATAACGGTCAAAAACTTAGGAAACGATACACTTAAAACCGTTCAGGTTATTGATAATTTAACGATTCCATTACCAGCAACCTATACCATTAAATCAGGCCCAACAGCTACAGGAAGTTTAACGGCCAATCCGCTGTATGATGGTATATTAGACCCTAGTTTATTAATAGCAAGTTCAAGTTCGTTAGCACCAGGTCAAGTAGAAACGATCACCTTGGTATTAAACATTACACCAAATGCCGTTAAAACGATAACGAATATAGCAGTAGGAACAGGAACGGGAAATATAGCTGTGTCAGATACATCGAATACAGGTAATGTATCTGATCCGAATGGCAATGATAATGCAACCGAGCAAGGAGAAAATATCCCAACGGTGTTAACGTTGCCAGATGTTAATTTATTTATACCGGATGTCTTTACACCGGATGGTGATGGCAAAAATGATTTATTTGTGATCAAAGGAATCAGTGGAAGAGAGGTTAAGTTAACGGTATTTAATAGATGGGGAAATAAGGTTTATAGTTCGGATGCATATACTAATACCTGGGACGGAAGTTCAAATGTGAGTGGGTTAATACTTGGTAATAGTAAATTACCACAAGGCACCTACTATTACGTAGCAGAATTTATGGATGGGGCAGACAAACCAATTAATGGATACATCGTTTTACAATATTAATGGATATGATTAGAAAAAAGAAACAACCTATGAAAATGAAAAAAGTAATTACATTTTTTACAGCAATTATATTTTATAGTATAACTGCTAACGCTCAGTATGACGCTATGTTTACGCAATACATGTTTAATGAAATGTATATTAATCCAGCATATGCAGGATCGAAAGAAGCAATGGCTGTAAATCTTACTCATAGACAACAATGGGTTAATTTCCCAGGTAGACCAATTACAAGTGCATTCACACTTCATGGTCCGTTATCTAACAATAAAATGGGTTTAGGAATAAGTGTCTTGAATGAACAAATTGGTAAATTGAGTAGGAATCTAGTTTATGTAAATTATGCTTACCGGATTAAAACAGGTGAAAAGGGGCATTTAGCTTTCGGATTAATGGGTGGAATCCATAATCAAGTTAATAAATTGTCTGAATTAAAACCCTCAGAAACTGGTGATATTCAAGTGTCTCAAAATACACCAAGTTTGATATCACCAAATTTTGGCGCAGGAATATATTACAGCACGAAAACGTTTTATGCAGGAATTTCAATTCCCAGAATGGTAGATGATAGTTATTTGTTTAACCAGGCTGGTAACATTACAACTTCAACAAAAATTAATCCTACTAAACTTCATTACTATTTTACAATTGGTAAAGTGTTTGAAATAAATGACGGCTTATTAATAAAGCCACAGGCTATGGTTAAAGCTGTTCAAAATGCACCAGTTCAGTATGATTTAAATGTAAACTTTTTAATTCAAAATAAAATATGGGCAGGTATTTCATATAGAAGTGGTTCTGATATTTCTGCTTTAATTGGAATTCAAGTGAATCCACAATTTTTAATAAATTACTCTTATGATTATGCTTTAACGAAAGTTCAAAAGTATTCTCAAGGATCTCACGAAATTACATTAGGGTATTTATTTAATTATAAACAAAGTAAAGTCGTTACACCAAGATATTTCTAAACTATATGAACAAAAATATTATATTAATTTCAATTATTACTTTATTTTCTTTTGAAGGTATTTGTCAATCATTTCCTATTAAGGCAGCGAATAAACTTTACGCATCAAAACTCTATTTTCAAGCTATTCCTAAATACGAGAAAATTTTAAAGAAGGACAATGATAATCAGCAAGTTCTTTCTAATTTGTCGGAATGCTATAGACTTACAAATAATTTTCAAGGACAAATATCTTGTTATGAAAAATTAGTGAGTGCTGGAAAAATACAAGATTTACAGAAATTGTATTATGGGCAAGCCTTAATGCAGGCCGGTAAATATGAAGAGGCAAAAGTTTATTTAGATGAATACAAAACAGATAAACGAGGAGAAGAATTATCAAAAATATTAGACCGTGTAGACGATTTGACTAAAAATCAAGATGCGTATGAAGTGGGAAATGTAAATTTCAATTCTGATGATGATGATTTTTCAGCGATTCCATTTAACAATAATAAAATTGTATTCGCTTCTACAAAATCTAAAAATGCTTGGATTAATAGAAAACACGGTTGGACTGGGAATAATTATTGTAATATGTATATCACTGAAAATGATACTGCAGGCAATTACAGTAAACCTAAATTGTTTTTAAAATCCTATGCAACAAAATATAACGATGGACCATTTTGTTCATCAAAAGATGGAAAAACAGTATTCTTTACTAGAAATTCCTACACTAAAAAGGGGAAAAGTAAAGATGGAATCCAAAAATTAAGAATATTTCAATCTAAATTTAATGACAATAAATTAGAAGACATTAAAGATTTAAAATTCAATAGTACTGAATATAATTGCGCTCATCCGGCAATTAGTAGCAATGATTCATTGTTATATTTCTCATCTGATATGCCTGGAGGACAAGGAGGAATGGATATTTGGTATTGTAAATTAGAAGAAAGTGGATCGTGGGGAACTCCAATTAATATGGGAGAAAAAGTTAATACACCAGGAAATGAAATTTTTCCGTCTATTAGCAGTGATAATAAATTATATTTCGCATCAAATGGCCATGGTGGATTTGGCGGATTAGATATATTTGAATCAATACTTAAAAATAATGTTGCAGGGAAAGCTTATAATATGGGAGCTCCTATTAATAGTTTAAATGATGATTTTGCATATAATTTAATGGAAGATAATAATACTGGTTTTTTAAGTTCAAATAGAAAAACAGGTGGTATGAATGATGATGTATATCGTGTCAGTATATTACGAAATGTTCAAAGAGGAAAAAAAGTTAAAATGATTACAAAAGATAAATTTACTAAAGAAATCTTACCTCTTACTAAACTAACCTTAAATGCCGATACATTCATCACAGATGAAAAAGGCGAATACATTACAAATATAGAAGATGACGAAGTTTATAAAATTGGTGTAACGAAAGAAAAATATTTTGTTTTCAGTGATTCTGTTTCAACAAATTCTTCAAAAAAAGAATCTGAATTCACTAAAAATTTAGAGTTGGTTAAAGATTATAAACTTTCATTATTAGCTGGTATTTATGATGCTAGAACCGGCGCGGGAATAGAAGGCGTAAAGATTACTTTAAAAGATTTGTCTGCTGTAAACGCATTTGATTTGGTTAAAACAGAAAAAAATGGCGAGTATAGAAAATTATTAACCGATAAACAAATAGGAGATAAATTATTATACCTCATTACGATTGAAAAACAAGATTATGTTACTAAGACTTTAACCTTTGAATATGAGATCACGAAAGAAGGTGAGATTCAATTAAATGAATTATTAGAATTAACCATTGGAAAAGTTGAAGTTGGTGTTAACATTGCAAAAATGATTGATGTAAAACCTATCTATTTCGATTTAGCTAAATCAGTAATACGTGATGATGCGAAGTTTGAGTTGAATAAAATTATTGGTATAATGAAAGAATATCCAAATATTGTTATTGAGTTAGGTTCTCACACAGATTGTAGAGGCTCAGACGCACAAAACTTAGCGCTTTCTCAAAGAAGAGCAAAGTCAACCACAGATTATATTGTGAAGCAAGGTATTGCTAAACAACGTGTGTTCTTTAAAGGATATGGTGAAACAAAATTGATAAAGAAGTGTGATTGCAATCCTAAATCCGTTACTGCATGTACAGAAAAAGAGCATGCCAAAAACAGAAGAACTGAATTTATTATTATTAAAACAAAAAAATAGAGAACTCATTAACAAAAAAAAACCATTCATATAATGAATGGTTTTTTTATGTGTTTTTAATAATTTTTTATTTCCTGTTTAAGAATTTAAAGTCTTTACCAATGTACCTCGCATTATTTCCAAGTTGTTCTTCAATCCGCAATAATTGATTATATTTTGCAATCCTATCACTTCTCGAAGCTGAACCGGTTTTTATTTGTCCGCAGTTTAAGGCAACCGCTAAATCAGCAATAGTCGTATCTTCGGTTTCGCCACTTCTATGACTCATAACTGATGTATAACCATTATTTTGTGCAAGTTGCACAGCGTTAATCGTTTCGGTTAAAGTTCCAATTTGATTTACTTTCACTAAAATAGAATTAGCTACTCCTGTTTTAATTCCTTTTGATAAAAAATCTACATTCGTTACAAATAAATCATCACCCACCAACTGAGTAGAGTTACCTAATTTATCTGTCATTAATTTCCAACCATCCCAATCTTCTTCTGCAAATCCATCTTCAATTGAAATGATTGGATATCGCTTTCTCCAATCAGCCCAAAAATCTGTCATTTGCGAAGACGTTAATTTATCACCTGTTGATTTTTTAAAATGATACATTTTTTCTTCAGTATTATAAAACTCAGATGCTGCAGCATCCATCGCTATATAAATATCTTCACCCGCTTTGTAACCTGCTTTTTCAATGGCAATCATTACAGCTTTTATAGCATCTTCATTATTTTTAAAATTAGGCGCAAATCCACCTTCATCACCAACATTCGTTGCTAAACCTTGAGCTTTCAAAACAGCTTTTAAATGATGGAAAACTTCAGTCCCCATTCGTAAGCCTTCACTAAAGTTGTTAGCACCAACAGGCATAATCATAAATTCCTGAAAATCGATTCCATTATCGGCATGAGATCCACCATTCAAAATATTCATCATCGGAATTGGCAATAAATTTGCATTTACACCTCCAATATAACGATAAAGTGGCTGACCAGCAGATTCCGCTGCCGCTCTAGCTACAGCCAATGACACGCCTAAAATCGCATTCGCACCTAAATTTCCTTTATTTTGACTACCATCTAACTCAATCATTAATGCATCAATACCATTTTGATCATAAATGTATGCGCCTTTTAGTCGCTCTGCAATTACGGTATTAACATTGTTTACTGCTCTTAAAACACCTTTTCCTAAATATTGAGTTTTATCATTATCTCTAAGTTCAACAGCCTCGTGCATTCCCGTAGATGCTCCAGAGGGTACTGCCGCTCTTCCTAAAATTCCTTGATCTGTAACAACATCAACTTCAATTGTTGGATTTCCTCTTGAATCTAATATTTGACGCGCAACAATGGTGTGTATAAATGACATGTTTTGTTTATTATTGATTGATCAAAATTAAGTAAACTTTTAATATATGAGAAAAATATTTATCAATATATTGGTATAATTTGATTGTTAATTTCTTTGTTTAATAAATATCTTTTTTAAATGTTTATCAAGGCATTTGCACGGTATTTTTACAGTATGTTTTTTTTAGATTTTAATCATATTGGCCTTCCTGAATTATTAGTGGGTGTTTTTGGGCTATCATTAGTAGGAGTTATCATTCGTTATTTTATTAATATTTACCCTATCAGTTATTTTAAAAATGATACGATAGAAGAAAATAAAACGATGCAACCTGTTTCAATTATCATTTGCGCTAGAAATGAAGAGGATAACTTAACTGAATTTTTACCGAAAATTTTAACGCAAAACTATCCTGAGTTTGAAGTTATCGTGGTCAACGATTGCTCATATGATAATACTGAAAATGTAATTGATGAATACGCAAAGATTTTTGACAATCTGAAAAAAGTGATAATTAAGGAAGATGATTATTATAAAACAAGTAAAAAGTTTGCTATAATGGTTGGTATAAAAGGAACAAAATACAACAACTTACTTTTTACTGACGCAGATTGTTTTCCTGCAAATGAACTTTGGTTGCAAGAGATGGCTAAGGCATTTGTTAATAAAAAAGAAATTGTTTTAGGTTATGGTGCGTATAAAAAAGAAAGCGGATTTTTAAATACACTCATCCGATTTGATTCATTTGTAATTGCATTAAATTACTTGTCTGCAGCAATTAAAGGAAAGGGGTATATGGGAGTAGGACGTAATTTAGGTTACACAAAAGATTTATTTTATAAGCAAAAGGGATTCTCTAAACATTATCATATTCAGTCGGGTGACGATGACTTATTTGTCAATTATGCGAGTAATTCTGAAAACACCAATGTTTCAATTGCTCCCAACGCTATCACCTATTCAATTGCTAAGAAAACATTTTCAGATTGGAAACGTCAAAAAGAAAGGCATTTAACAACGGCTCCATTTTACAATTTCTCTAACAAATTAAAATTAGGTATTGGATTTTTATTTCAATATATATTTTATTTTTCGTTCTTTGCTTTGATTTTTTTTAAGGCTACATTTATTTTTGCACTGATAGGATTTTTTATTAAACTTATTTTTCAATTATTTATTTTTCATAAAGCAGGTAAGAAATTAAACGAGAAAGATCTATGGCAGTTTGCATTTGTTTATGAATTTGTATTACTAATTATTTACCCTGTTTTTCATTTAAGTAAACTCTTACATAAATCAAATAAATGGAAGAGTTAGATCCAAATAAAAACCTAACAACAAAAGCTGTATACGATTATAATCTTATTCAATCAGCTTTGCTAAAAAAAGATCAAAAAGCTTATGCGGAGCTTTTACATAGGTACAGAGATTCGGTTTACTTTGTAATGCTGAGAATGGTTAATAATAAAGATGACGCAGAAGACTTAACTATTGAAGCTTTTGGAAGAGCTTTTAAACGATTACATCAATACACTCCTAATTTTGCTTTTAGTACTTGGTTATTTAAAATTGCTAGTAATAATGCGATTGATTTTTTAAGAAACAAAAAGAAACATTTTACTTTATCACTTGATGAAAAAACTAAAAATGAGGATGGGCATGAATATTCAAAAGGTATTGCATCAGAAACATTAGATCCAGAAGAACATATTATCAAAAAACAAAAAATTCTTCATTTAAGAGTAGTAGTTGATAAACTAAAACCACATTATAAAGAGCTCGTTGTATTGCGATATTACGAAGAGTTAAGTTATGAGGAGATTTCTCAAAAACTAAATTTACCTTTAGGTTCAGTAAAAGCTCAACTGCATCGCGCAAGAGAATTTATGTTTAATATTTTAAAAAATTCAGAAAATAATTTATAACACCGTGAAACCAGATATTATTTTAAAATACTTTCCTGATTTATCTGAACAACAAATAAATCAGTTTGAAAAATTGTATGATTTATATGTTTTTTGGAATTCGCAAATTAATGTCGTTTCTCGTAAAGACATTGATTTACTATACGAAAGACACGTATTACATTCTTTAGGTATAGCAAAAGTCATGCAATTTAAACCTCATACTAAAATTTTAGATGTTGGTACAGGTGGCGGTTTTCCTGGCATTCCATTAGCTATAATGTTTCCAGAATCTAATTTTCACCTTGTTGATTCAATTGGAAAAAAAATAAAAGTGGTTAATGAAGTTTCAAAAGGAATTGGCTTAACTAATTTATTTGCAGAACATGAACGTGCTGAAAAAGTAAACGATAAATTTCATTTCATTGTTAGTAGAGCTGTTACTGAGTTTCCAGTATTCTATAATTGGGTGAGTCGTAAGATATTAAAAGATAGTTTTAATGATTTACCAAATGGGATTTTATATTTAAAAGGCGGTGATTTACAAGAAGAGTTTGGAATGTATTATGAAAAAGCAAAATTCTATGATTTGAAAGATTATTTTCAAGAAGAATTTTTCGATACAAAGAAAGTGGTGCATTATGGAATCAGATTTAAATAATTTGTTGCATAAAAAAAACGCTCCGAAAAGCGTTTTTTTATTTTAAGAAGTTTATAGATCTATTTATGCATTGTTAAAATCCCATGTTTCCATAAACTTAGTCGTATAATTTCCAGCTATAAAATCTTCGTTATTCATTAATTTAATGTGAAAAGGAATGGTTGTTTTTATGCCTTCAATCACATATTCACTCAAAGCTCTGCGCATTTTAGCAATCGCTTCTTCGCGAGTTTGAGCAACAGTAATTAATTTTCCAATCATACTATCATAGTTTGGAGGAATGGAATAACCACTATAAACATGAGAATCAACTCTTATGCCGTGTCCACCTGGTGTATGTAAGGTTGTTATTTTTCCTGGAGATGGTTTGAAATTATCAAATGGATTTTCAGCATTAATACGACATTCAATGGCATGTAATTGTGGGTAATAATTTTTACCTGAAATAGGAACGCCTGCAGCAACTAAAATTTGCTCACGAACTAAGTCGTAATTAATAACTTCTTCTGTAATAGGATGTTCAACCTGAATACGCGTATTCATTTCCATGAAATAGAAATTACGGTGCTTATCAACCAAAAATTCAACAGTTCCAACACCTTCATATCCTATCGATAAGGCTGCTTTTACAGCGGCATTTCCCATAGCCTCTCTTAATTCAGGAGTCATAAATGGAGAAGGTGTTTCTTCCACTAATTTCTGATGACGACGTTGAACCGAACAATCTCTTTCAGATAAATGACAAGCTTTACCATGTGCATCACCTACAATTTGGATTTCAATATGTCTCGGCTCTTCAATATATTTTTCCATGTACATCGCACCATTTCCAAAAGCGGCTGAAGCTTCGTGTGTGGCGCTATCCCAAGCTGCCTGAAAATCTTCTTCTTTCCAAATAATACGCATACCTTTACCACCACCACCAGCTGTTGCTTTAATGATAACAGGATATTTAATGCCTTTAGCTAATCTAATCCCCTCTTCAACGCTTTCTAATAAACCTTCAGAACCTGGAACGCAAGGAACACCACTTTTTATCATGGTTGATTTTGCATTACTTTTATCGCCCATTTGGTTAATCATTTCGGGCGAAGCTCCAATGAATTTAATATTGTTTTGACGGCAAATTTCAGAGAATTTAGCGTTTTCACTCAAAAAACCGTAACCTGGATGAATAGCATCCGCGTTCGTAATTTCAGCAGCAGCAATGATGTTAGACATGCTTAAATAACTGTCTTTACTTGGAGGTGGCCCAATACATACTGCTTCGTCTGCAAATTTCACATGCAAAGAATCTTTGTCAGCTGTAGAGTAAACAGCCACTGTTTTAATTCCCATTTCTCTGCATGTTCTAATGACACGTAGAGCTATTTCGCCACGATTGGCAATTAATATTTTTTTAAACATACCTTTTTCAGTTAGTTAATTAGACAATTAGTTAATTAGACCGTTTTTTTTAATGTCGAATTGCCAAATCGACTTATTGTCGAATTAGGAAGGATCTACTAAAAATAATGGTTGATCGTATTCAACAGGAGTTGCATCATTCACCAATACTTTCACGATTTTTCCTTTTATTTCACTTTCTATTTCATTAAAAAGCTTCATCGCTTCAATAATACAAACAGGTTTACCAACACCAATTTCATCACCAATATTTACAAACACCGGCTTGTCTGGACCAGCCGAACGGTAGAATGTGCCAATCATTGGTGATTTTATGGTAATGTATTTAGCATCCTCATTTACTGCTACTACTGGAGCAGCTGGACTTGCTGGAGCTACTTCCGAAACAGCTGTTGTAATTGCTGCTGGAGCTTGAGCCAATTGAACGGGTGCTTGCTGATACATGACTGGTGCAGCAGTTTTTCCAGTACGAATGACTATTTTAATATCACTTGTTTCTAACTCAACTTCGTTTACTCCACTTTTAGACACAAACTTAATTAAATCTTGAATTTCTGTTAATTTCATTTTATGGTGTTTTAGTTAATGCATACAAAAGTATTATTTTTTAACTAAAAACAACTTTTTTGATGCTTTTTTGGTCGAAAAGTGACTAAAATTTAAAAAAATAACCTATTTATCAATAAGTTACATTTTGAATTTTATAATAATTTCTTAAAATTCAAGTATTTTTCAAATGATTACCTTAATCTATCAGAATTTCTAACTAATTGCTCATCCTTTTTAATATAATGAGCTGCTAAAAATGCAAATGTAGCTGATAGGATTGGAAGAAAGGTTACAAAAGTATAATGAATCTCTCCAATAATACCTTCTTTAACATACGATAATAAGAAAAAAAGACCAGTTATAAATACATTTAATAATACAATAATATTAGATAGTTTGAATTGGATTGTTCTTCGTTTATACAAAAAGATTGTAATGAGAGATAGCACAACTATACATGTATTTAATATATTGGGATAAATTGTGTTTGAGTTTGAGATAGAAGGATTGCTAATTCCTATAAAACTTAATCCATAAGTTCCTGTATGATCTGATAAGGATAAATTAAGAAAAGGTAAAAAAAACAGTATGATGCTTATAATAAGTACTGCTAATAAAAAAAGTGTTTGTTTTCGTTGTATCATGTTACAAAATTAAGGTTTTGTTTTGAGTTAATAAAAGATTAAATTTTGATTAAAATCCATATTACTTACTTGTATGTTTTGTACTCTAATGTAAGTAACTTACATTTGCAGTATGGAAAACAAGTATCAAGATTTAATTAATCAAACTTTCGATTTCCCTCAAGAGTCTTTTGAGGTTGTAGATAATGAGCTTTATTTTAACGATATTCCTTTAATGGATGTGATTAAGCAATATGGTACACCATTAAAAATTACCTATTTACCCAAAATTACCTCTCAAATCCAAAAAGCAAAGCGCATGTTTAATGTAGCCATGGCAAAGGCTGATTATAAAGGTAAATACGTGTATTGCTATTGCACAAAAAGTTCCCATTTTTCATTTGTATTAGATGAAGTTTTAAAAAACGAAGTGCATATTGAAACCTCTTCAGCTTATGATATTCAAATCATTCGAGAGCAGATAAAAAAGAAGAAAATCACAAAGGATACCTTTATTATATGTAATGGTTATAAAAAGGCAAACTACAAACAATATATTTCAGAATTGCTAAATGATGGGTATAATGTGATACCGGTTCTTGATCATTTAGATGAGTTTGAGCATTATAGAAAGAATGTAAAAGTGGCTAAATGTCAACTCGGAATAAGAATTAGTACAGAAGAAGAGCCATCTTTTGCCTTTTATTCGTCTCGTTTAGGAGTTCGGTATACCGATATTATCAGTTTGTATCATGAAAAAATTCATAATAATCCAAAATTTGAATTAAAACTACTTCATTTTTTTATAAATAATGGGATTAAAGACACTATTTATTATTGGACAGAATTAAATAAGTGTTTAAATATTTATTTAGAATTAAAGAAAATATGTCCGAGCCTCGATTCATTGAACATAGGAGGTGGAATGCCAATTCGTACATCATTAAGTTTTGATTACAATTATGAATACATGATTGAAGAAATTGTATCTCAAATAAAAACATTTTGCGATCAACATGAAATAGATGAACCTAATATTTTTACTGAGTTTGGCTCATTTACTGTGGCTGAAAGTGGCGCAACGTTATATTCTATTATTGATCAAAAGCAACAAAATGACAGAGAGCAATGGTATATGATTGATAGCTCGTTTATCACCACACTGCCTGACACTTGGGGAATCAATCAACGATTTATTTTATTAGCCGTTAATAATTGGGATAAAGAATATGTGCCAGTAAATCTCGGTGGTTTAACGTGTGATAGTATGGATTATTACAATAGTGAAGCGCATACTAATCAAGTGTTTTTACCTAAAATAATGTCGACAGACAAACAACCACTCTATGTTGGCTTTTTTCACACAGGGGCTTATCAAGAAGCATTGAGCGGATATGGTGGAACACAACATTGCCTTGTACCTGCACCAAAACATGTATTGATTGATAGAGATGAAGATGGGAAAATTACAACAAAACTTTTTGCAAAAGAACAAAGTTATAAATCAATGCTGAAAATTTTGGGTTATTAATTTGAATCCAATCAGCAAATGATTAACTTTCCGTTTTAAAAATGTAATGTATTGAAGTATTCTAAATATATTTTCTGGTTTGCGATTAGTATATTTATTTCGGCGTTTTATGCTTGTAATCAGAACAAACAAACAGAAACTACCTTGTCTGAGGGAATTATTGAATACAAAACAACTGTAGTTGACAAAAACAATCCCTTAGCAAGTTTTGCGCCAAGTAGAGCTACTGTTTTTTTTAAAAACAATAATCTACACGTGGATATGAATGTCATGGGAGTTTTAAAAACTTCTTTTATTAGTAATTCAATAAATAATACACTTATACAAACGGTTGATTTTTTTGATATTAAGCAGGCTTGTATTCAAAATGAAAACGAATTAGGTATTGAAAACAAGGATTATCAAATTAATTTTGAAGAGACCAACGAAACTAAAATAATTGCTGGTTATACTTGTAAAAAAGTAAATGCCACGATGGTTAATAATCCTGAAAATACATTTAGCGTTTATTATACTACTGATTTAGGAAAAGACAGCATTAATTTTTTGAGCCCATATAAAGCCATTAAAGGTATGCTGATGGAATATCGATTAAAGAAATTAGGGCTAGAATTGTGTTTTACAGCAACTGAAGTTAAGAAGAATACGATAGGAAGTGATATCTTCGAAATTCCATCCAAATACAAAGTTGTGACCCGTTCAGAGATGAATAAACTTTTTGAAGATTTTCAGAAATAATATCCAACATAAAGTAATTCACTTTCAAATAAATAATTTGCCATTTAGCATATTTTTATTTTTTCCTTAAAATTATTTTATAAGTTTGATATATTATTTAATCACATTTTAAATTAGAAAATTATGAAAAAATTAGTTCTTGCATTATCATGCATTGCCATCTCAACATTAACTTTAACAGCCCAAATTAAAGAAGGATATGTTTTATATGATATGAAATTTGAAGGATTACCTGCTGAGCAAGCTGCCATGATGGGCGATATGGAAACTAAAATTACCTTTAAGGATAAAAAAGTGTTAACAGAAATGACATCTATGATGTTTACTAATCAAACGGCAGTTGATGAAATAGGAATGACCATGTTAATGGAGCAAATGGGAAATAAAATTGCTGTAAAACAAACTAAAGCAGAGATGGAGAAAGAAGCGGCTAAAGCAAAAAAGACAGCAGACCCAAAAATAGAATACACCAATGAAACAAAAATGATTGCAGGTTACGAATGTAAAAAAGCAATGGTTACATTAACTATTAAGGATAAAAAAGAAGAAACCATGGAAATTTGGTATTCCGAAAAATTTGAAAATCCTAATAATGAAGGGAAAGGAAAGGGGCAAGGTTTTATGAAAGGATTAAAAGGCATGCCTTTCGAATATTCTGGAGGTCAAGGAGGCATGAAAATGAAAATGATTGCGAAAGAAGTTTCTGTAGATCCCGTTTCTGATTCTAAATTTAATTTATCTGTAGATGGTTATAAATTAATGACTATGGATGAGTTAAAAGCAATGGGCGGAAAATAATTTTATATAATTAAAAAAAAGAGCGACTATTTAGTCGCTCTTTTTTTTGTTTATTAATTTCTTATTATGGCAATGTAATCGTGTAAACATTTCCATTAATGGTTACAGTTGCCTGATCATCACATGCTCCACTGCCGTAATCAATGTATCTTGTTGCTTTTCCACTTGGGGTATGTTCTAATGTGCCAGCAGTAAAATGTCTACGACAGGCGTAAGCCATATTTCGTATTAATGGACTTGTAATCACAGATGTAAAAGTACTTCCACTTGCCGATGTACCACTTGCGTTTCCTGTTATAGCGTACGTATCATCTAACCACGACAATGTGCTTTCTCCAGTCAACCATTCTCTTTGACGAGTACTATTCCACAATACCGTACCCGCGCCACCTGCTTTAATGACGCTAATGTTTGCATTGATTTCATAAACTAAATGATGTGCGGCATTATGTCCTTTATTTTTAATCGTTTTAAGACCTAATACTTGATTATCGTTTACAAAATAATTTACAGGCGTCACCGTTATTACCGTTAATGAATCTCTGTATTTTCCTGTAAAATTAAGTTTTAAAATTCCTCTTCTATATCTGCCATCGTTACATAAACAATTTGTACTACCAAAGTTTACTGTTACTGTTTTTGCTGCAGCCAAGGTGTCAAAACTAACGCTTGCACATGAACTTAGTAAGGCACTTGATTCAGATGTTTTAAAACTAGAAACACTGTTACTTCTCCCAACTTCATCTGAAATACTTGTTAAATCATTAACTGATGTTGACGCCAGCGATTGGTCGCTTGCAGAAGTTGTATCGGTGTCTTTTTCTTCTGTTTTCTTTTTACAAGAAGATATGATACTTGTAAATGCTATTGCTACAATGGCAATTCCAATTTTTAGTTGTTTCGTTTTCATGTTTTTTATGTTTAGGTTTAATGATATTTCTCTTTTGACTAATGTATAAAAAAAAGGTTTAATCTTCAAAAGAAAAAAGTTAATATAAATCTTGTGTTTCAATCAAATCTTGCATATCACTCAATTTAATGTCTTTTATTCTAGGATTTTTTTTTGGTATTTCCGAGTTTCCTGTATTAATTGAATTATCACCAGCCTCTGATGAATTATTTAAATCAATCAAATCATATAAGTTATAATTATTATAAATTGATTTTGTTTTTCCAAATTTCAGGGTTAATCCAATGTTTACAAACAAGGCTCCAGATAATCTTTCAGCATAAAAATGATTTAATTTTCCATTATTATTTTTGTTGTAGGATTCAGAAAATAAGCTTATGCCATTTTGAGAAGAGATGCCACCACCTAAATAAAATCCAATTAGTTTATTTGAATTAAAATCAAAACGAGAACCTAATAAATATTCGTACCTGCCAAAATTTATATTTCTATCGTTATTCAAATAATAGAGTTCGTCCGTATTTGCAAACGAATAAACGCCTCCTTGTGGTTTGGCATAAATACTTGTCCTAACATTTTTTCCAATTGGAAAATTAATACTCACGCTTCGAGGAAATTGAATATTAAAATTAAATCCATTGACGCTTCCTAATCTTAAACCTACATAAGGAATAAAAAATCTATTTCCAAAAGTGAAAGTTCGGGTTAAGCCAACTCTAATACTTGCATTTTTGTTACAAGTGTAATTATAAATAATAGAATAGGCTGCTCTGTATCTTTTTGTAAAATTATAGCCATTATCTTGTGTAACGAATGGAGAAAAATCTAAAAACCAACTGCCACTTTTTCCTGAGTTGTAAATCATTCTCACTCCAATAGATGTTTTACTTAAATGATGATTTGAAATGCCAGAAAATATAGGAGAAACAACAGCATAACTACCAGTTAATAAAAGATGTATGTTTGAAATTCGTGTACTATCTTTTTTGTAATAATCTTCAGTATAAATAGGCGTATTAAATCCAATAATTGATTGATTGAGTTTATACGTTTTAAGTTTTTTTGAAACAAATTTTTCACCTGTTAAATTACGTTTAGACGTACTATAAAAATCAGTATAAATATTTGTTTTAAAATAATGTTTAACTGGTTTTATAACTTGAATGGAATCTTTATTAAATGCAAAAAGCATTGTATGTGATAATACAAGGCAATATAGGAATAAGTTATACCTTAAAAAAAACATTATTCTGGAGAAGAGCTTTTAATGGTTTTTATTAATTCTTTTTTGAAATCATTTTCAGCCATTTTTATTAAGGCTATTTTTTTGATGGGTAAGATTTTTTTATATTTTTCATAATATTCTTTATTTAAATCCAATTCCTTTTGTTTCAGCAAATATTCGGCTGTTAATAGAGCTTCTGCTTCTTTGTCTGTAAGACTTTCTGCATTAAAATTTTTAATAAAATTAATTCGGTAGGTTTTTTTCAAAAGATCTAACTTATCATTTAATTCGTTGTAAAGTGGCCAAAATTGCTGAGTTTCTTGATTTGATAAATTTACTTTGCTATTAATAAAAGTAACTCGCAATTGGTCAATTTTATCTCGCTTAGCGTTAGTTTGACTTTCACTTTGAAAAGCAATCCACAATAAAATAAATATGTAACTATATTTTTTCATTATAATTCGTCAATAATTTCATCAAAGTTACTATCATTTATAAAGCTATCAGTTTTTGATTTTTCAGAATCTGAATTTTTATGATTATTCAATTGATTATTTAATTTTTTAAGATTAACTAAATCAATTAATTGCTCATCATCGAAACTTGAAATGGTTTTTGTGTGATTTAAAATTTCTTGCTTTTCGAGGCATGCCAATGTTTTACAATTTGAATCAATTAAATTTTCTGTTTTATGGTTAGTATATAAAAACCATGATAACATTATAATAGCGATTGCGCTAAATGATAATGCTATTTTTTTGGCAAACATAATCTCAATGAGGAGCTCAATAAAGGAAGGTTTTATTATATGTATTTTTTCTTTTATTTGATCACTAACCTGTTCGAAGTATAGATCAGGATAAGAAAAATAATACTTTTTTTCAAGAGAAAATAAAACAGTAAATTCTTTTAATTCATCGAGATCGTATATTTTTTTCACTAAGTTATTTTCAAGTGCTTCTTGGTATGCAATATCATTAGGAAATTCTATCTGAGATTTAAGTGAAATTAGTGTTTTATACTCACTTAATTCTGTTTCAAATTCTAATTGCTCTTTTGATAAATCAAAATAATTTTTTGGTACTGAAAATGTATTTGTTTTTTTTATGGAACTTAATACTGAAAATTCATTAAGTTCATTTTCACTTTCTAATTTTTGTCTTAATTTAGTTTCAAATGATTCAAAGTATGGTGATGGCAAACCAAAACTTAGACGCTCATTTTTGTCAAATGGCAAGTTTGATTCATCATTACTATTAATTTCTTTATTGTTCATATTAACTTTGATGTTTTAATTGTCTTTAGGTTTAATCTTTCACTAATAATTCTTCTATTTTTTTTGCTGCAATGTGATAGGATGCTTTTAAAGCTCCAACAGACGTTTCTAGAATAGCCGACATTTGCTCATAAGGCGTTTCATCGTAATAACGCATATTAAATACAATACGTTGCTTTTCCGGAAGCGTTAATATAGCTTGTTGTAATTTGAGTTGTATCTCGTCGCCACTAAAAAACGAATCGCTTTCTAATGATTTTGATAATTGATATTCTATTGGATGAATGGAAGTTGTGTTAGCTCGTTGTTTTTGTTTTAAAAAAGTAAGCGATTCATTGGTTGCAATACGGTATAGCCAAGTATATAATTGCGATTCTTCTTTAAATCCCGCTAAGCCTTTCCACGTTTTAATAAAAGTGTTTTGTAGAACATCATCTGTATCATCATGACTAATAACTATTTTACGAATATGCCAATACAGTTTTTGCTGATATTTTTGAATCAAATAATGCAGAGCCATATTGCGTGATGAATCGTCACGGTATAAGTTTAATATGTCTTCATCTGAATAATGTTGCATATTTAATTTAAATTTTCAATGACTTTGACTGCAAATTATCACGAAAGTTTAATGTGATGAAAAAATTATTTTCTGCACATATAAAGTAATTCTCCCTTTGGTAATCGGTATCTTTCTACCAAATCTGCTGAAATTTGTTTGGTATAATCTTCTACAGTTACTTTAAAACCAGCTGCTTCAAGTTTGTCTTTATAGTCTAAGCCAAATAAACGCACATGATCTTTTTGCCAAAAATGTAATTCTCTATCTTTTTCACTTGTAATCGATTTATCTTCGTAAGTTTCGTAACGATTAACATCTTGTGGTATTTGAAAAATGCCAAAGCCTTCTGGTTTCATCATTCTATATAATTCGCGAATGCATTGGTCAGCATCTTCCACATGCTCTAACACATGGTTACAAAAAACAACATCAAACAAATTATCTTCAAATGGCGCATGATGTAAATCAAAATGATGATCTGCAATTGGCGAATTATAATCACCGGTCACATAGTCTAAATTTGGCATAGCTCTAAACAGTTTGTAAAAACATTGTTCAGGTGCAATGTGTAATAATTTATGTTTTGCTGTAAAGAAATCAGTTTTTTCTTTTAAATACAACCACAGTAAACGGTGTCTCTCTAAAGATAAACTTCCTGGACAAAGTACATTATTACGTTTAGCTCTTCCACTATATCCATAAGGTAAAAATTTGCGATAGGTTTTTCCGCTAATCGGATCTTCGTATGTTTTTCCGTAATAAACAAAAGGTGCAATTTTGCTAAAAATCAAACTTAGTTGAATAAGTATTGGCCGAGGTATGGTGCGTAAGAGGAAGTGAAACATTAGTTTTTAGTTATTTCGATGATGATAGGTACGATGTTTTTTGTAGTTGCATTTGCAGTAAAGTTAACTTTATTATCAATGTTAAATGTAACATCAGTAATTAAATCATCTTTTATAAGTTGATTGATGCGTGTTTGAAAATCAAGTTTTTTATTACTATTAAATTTTTCGTTCAATGTTTTATAGTCGAGTTGATTTTTAGAAATCAACACACAAATATAATCTTTTGTTCCTTTTTCATCTGGACTCATACTTTGATTTCTTGGGAAAACACGTGTGCCTGTAACGCCACAATACGCCGAATGTTTTGGGGTATAAGGAAATAAAACATAACTACCATTATCAACTTCTTTTCCAAAAATATAAACATAACATGCTATGTTATTTTTAAATTCAACTTTAAATTTGGTATTGATTTTTAAAGGTGTAATTGTGCTATACACATTATTGCCTTTGTTTACTAATGCGATGTCACGTTTACTTTCTTTTTCTATTAAGGATAACGAACAACTTAATTTATCTTTGGTGGTTGCATCAGGCATTGGATATAAACCATAAGCTTCGCTCGCAAAGGTTACAAAATCCCGATAACTTACCCAGGCTCTTCCGTTTTTTCCCCATTTTGGCCCCCAACTATTTTGTATTAAAAAAGCTCCATCATCGTTAAATTTAAAATCATCGTAGCCAATAATACACATGCAATGGCCGCCAAATCCATTTTTATTATAATCATAACTGGTTGGCATCCAAATTTCTTGGCCTTCCATGTCTTGCATGAAAGATCCGCCAACTGCCATTCCTATAACGACAGGTGCATTGTGCGCTAAATTTTCTCTGATTGCATTCACATCACAGGTGTAATCATCACCACTGATGGATAATCGATTAGCGCCTTTCATTTTAAATTGAGACGCTTCTTTTAATACATAATTATCTGGTTGTTTAGAACAGGAGTTTTCGTTGTAAGGAAATTTATTGAATGAAATAGCTCCTTCATTTGTTAGTAAATCAACAGCTTTGTCGATGTAAGTACCTTGGCAATCTTGCAAACCAATTTGGTTATATGTAAATGCCGGACTAAAAACAAGTTTATTAGGATCTTCACCTGTTCTAACAGCTTCCAATATGGTTCGAGCAGCATACGTGCTTCCCCATCCAACGCAAGAACCTTGCTGACCTTGATCGCCTGGAGTAGGAGCAAAGCGCTCTAGCGAAACACTTTCGGGTAATTGCTCATCAGGACTAAGGGCTGCATATACTTCTGTACTATCGTAAACTTTTTCATCGAGTGTAGCTCCAATACCGTAAGAGGCTCTTGCTTGCTTATGTTCACCTGTGCCGTTAAATTCACATCCTTTGTACAAATAAAAAATACCTCCAATAATGAGTATCGGAAAAATTAATTTTGGGTGACGAAATAATAATGGTAAAAGCATACCAATAATACCGCCGCCAATACCACCGCCGTCTCCACCACGTTTCCCATCTTGATTTCCGCTATAACCGCTCGATGAATCATCATCATCCGACATTCGTATTGGCATGAGTAATTATTTTATTTTAGTCTATAAAAATAATAATAAACTAAAAACAATATGTATTAAATATGAACAAAAATCCTCAATTTATTTGTTATTTTTGTTTGTTACCTTATTTATTATGGCAAAAACAACAGCAACAAAAACAGCATCTTATTCAAGTTCATCAACTGAAAAAAACACCTTTGATAAATTTGAACAATGGGGAGAAAAAAATAATAAAAAGTTATTTTATGTTTTTTTAAGTGTGTCCCTTTTATTTTCTATCATCTTGTTTAATGCTCGTATTAGCGAAGCGCATGATGATGCCCTGTATTTAGAAGGAGGATGGCGATATGTGAATGAGTTTCCAAATTATTTTTATACTCAAAATGCTCCTTTGTATGTCATGTTTTTAGGGCTTATGACAAAACTGTTTGGCTTTAAGTTATTGTTATTTAAGTTTACAAATGTTGTTTTTAATTTTTTCGCGGTATTCTTTTTTTATAAATCATTTGTTAAACGCATTCCATTTATTGTTTTAGTGCCAGTTATGCTTTTTGTAAGCTGTAATCATTTGATACAATACTTCGCGAGTATGACTTTTACTGAAGCCTTTTATTTATTCCTACAATCGCTGTTTTTCTTTTTCTTTTTTAAGCTTTACGATGCGTTACAATTCGAACCAAATGGATTAAAACATTTTAAAAAATGGATTTTACTTGGATTATTTACTTTTTTAATTGCAACTTGTAAAAGTGTTGCCATCGTTGCCGTTCCTGTGCTTATTTTATTTTTCGTTATTGAAAAACAATGGAAAAATGCGGGATTAACACTTGGCAGTTATTTAATTTTTAAAATTCCTTACGAGTTGTTAGTGAAGTTAATTTGGGGAACACAAAATCAGTTTGCAGGACAAAGTAAAATTTTATTATTGAAAGACCCTTATGATAAAGCACTTGGAAATGATGATTTAGCAGGCTTTATCGGCCGTTTTTTTGATAATTGTAATTTGTATTTAGGAAAACGTTTCTTTGAATTATTAGGGTTTCGTTCCGAAAATCCTTTGGCATTACAGTCTGCCGAAGCATTCGAAAAATTAAAAGGAGAATACAGTTCGGTTGCCTTTTTAGTGGTGGTGATTTGTCTGTTTGCTCTATTCAAAGTGTTTCAACAAAAAAATAAGCCTTTAGTATTCTTTGGATTATTTACTGGAGCACAACTGCTATTGTCATTTATCATCCTTCAAGCTCGCTGGGATCAACCTCGTATTGTATTAATTTGTATGCCAGTGATGCTTATTTTAATTTATAATTTATTTTATGTCTTGGTAAAAAAAACTGGCATGGGACAATTAATTTATGTTGTTATCGTTTGTATTATTTCGGGTTCTATACTTTTAGCTTCTGTTAAAAGAGGTGCAGCCAATATTCCAATCGTAAAGAAAAACTTTGCGGGTAATATTTTTTATGGCTACACACCAGATTGGCAAAACTTTTTAAAGTGTAGTAAATGGTGCGCTGATAGCCTATCTCAAAATACTTTAGTGGCTAGTCGTAAAGCGCCAATGAGTTTTGTTTACGCCAATGGTAAAAAGTTCTTCCCTATATACAGTGTGATAAAAAAAGATTCCTTAACTCAACAATCTAATCCGGATAGTGCTTTAGCATTTTTTAATGAGAAAGGTGTGACGCATATTATGTTAGCGAGTTTACGCATTAATCCTAATGAAAACACAGGGCAAGTGATTAATACCTTACACAATATTGCTCAGCCTATCATGCAAAAGTATCCTAATAAACTTAAGCTAATTCATACTGAAGGTATAAGCGAACAAACCTATTTATTCGAAATAACAAAATAAATGACATCATCATTCAAAATAAAATTAGGAGATTTTTTATTTAAATATTGTTTTCCTCTTTACAAAATAACGTACCAATCGTTTAAGGAAAAACAAGATGCTTTTGAAATTTCATTGATTAAAAAATACACCAAGCCTAATGATACGGTTCTTGATATAGGTGCTAACATTGGGTTTTATGCTGAAATACTCTCTAATGCTGTTGGCGCAAGTGGAAAGGTACATTGCTTTGAACCTGACACGACGAATTTTAACTATTTAAAAAAACGCTGTGCATCATTAAAGAATGTGATTGCCAATAATAAAGCTGTTTCTGATAAACCAGGATTATTGACTATTTATACATCCAAACATTTGAACGTAGATCATCGTACTTATAAACCAGATGATTACGATAAAGAAATTGATATTGATGCAGTTGATATAGATAGTTATTTGAATGGAAAACCTGTGAATTTTATAAAAATGGATATTCAAGGTTATGAGATGAGTGCTGTACTTGGTATGCACCAAACATTTCAAAATTCTGATTTAAAAATGCTTTCAGAGTTTTGGCCTTATGGCATGCGTATTGCAGGAACAAGTGTTTTAGATTATTTTCAGTTTTTAAAAACATACCATTTTTTTGTTTATTTAATTGAAGAGAACGCGTTGATTGAATTAACGGAAGAAAAAGTAAAAACATTTTTGGATTTCCCAGAAAGCAGGTATATGAATATTTTTGCAAGTAAAAGCCGTGTTTAAAAAGTACACCATCCATTTTGATTTAGATGATCCAAGAGCAAGCTTGGCGCACCGTACTATTATTTTAGAAAAACCATTTTTAAAACGCTTGTATACCGAATGGTATCAACAATTTATTTCTGTTTCTAAATTGGTAGGAAAAGGTGTGTATTTGGAAATTGGCTCTGGTGGCGGTTTTCTAAAAGATGTATTTCCGGATGTCGTTACGTCTGATATTTTAGACTTACCTGTGGTAGATAAAATTTTTAGTGCAGAGGAAATGCCGTATCAAGAAAATGAAATAGGAAGCATTATGATGTTGAATGTATTTCATCATATTCCTCGCCCTTATTTATTTTTAAAAGAAGCCCAACGAACATTAATCAAAGGTGGAAAAATCATCATGATTGAACCAGCCAATTCCAACTTAGGAAGATTTATTTATAAACGCTTTCATCACGAACCATTTGAAGAGAATGGCCCTCGAGAAATTAAAGCGGGTAATCCATTAAGTAATTCTAACCAAGCTTTACCACATATTTATTTTGAAAGAGATTTAGAATTATTTGCAAAAGATTTTCCGCAACTTAAAATTAATAAAATTACCTATCACACGCCGTTTATGTATGTGTTGAGTGGTGGCGTTTCTCGTAGTTCCTTAATTCCTTTTTTTATGTATGGTTTTGCAAAAGCAATGGAATGGTTAGTTAAACCATTTAGCAAACACTTAGGTTTATTTTGCACAATTGAAATAGAAAAGATTTAGTTTCTTTTCTTCACCAACACCAATCCAATAATAGTAATACCAGCATTGATGATAATTAATTCATTGCCAATTTGGTAATTGCAGTAAGGCGTTACAATATAATTTGCAATCAAGTAAGTAAGTATTGGTGCAATCACACATATTACAGGCACTATCGCATCTTTTAAATTGAGTTTGGTAAATAATCCTATCGTAAATAATCCTAATAAGGGACCGTATGTATAACCTGCTAGCATTAAAATGGTATCGATAATAGCGCGTTGATTTAAAACATCAAACACAATAATAACTAACCACATGATTACTGCAAAACCTATATGAATAAGTGTTCGACGCTTTGATTTTTCTTTTTCAGATAAAACAGTGTTCTTATCATACTCCAACATATCGATGTACGTAGATGTTGTAAGTGTTGTTAATACACTATCGGCACTGCTAAAGGTTGCTGCTGTTAAACCAATAATAAATATTAAGCCTGCAAACATTCCTAAAAACCCTAATGCTAAATTGGGAAAAACTTTATCAGAAATAATTTGCCCTGTTGCTAAATTAGTTGGAATATCAATACCTGCAAAGGCATAGTATTGATACAATAAAACACCTAAGGATAAAAAGAAAACATTGACGATGACCATCACAATGCTAAACCAAAAAATATTTTTTTGTGCTTCGCCTAATGATTTGCAACTTAAGTTTTTTTGCATCATGTTTTGGTCTAAGCCAGTCATAGCGACTGCAATAAAAATACCGCCAATAAATTCTTTAAAGAAGAAGTTCGATTTGTGCCAGTCCCAAAAAAATGTTTCAGATAAAGGAGATTGGTAAATTGTTTTAACGGATTGCGTAAAACTGATATCCATTTTACTCATAATAACACCTATAGAAAGTACCACACCTAACACTAAAAATAAAGATTGAAAGGTATCTGTCCACACTAATGTTTTAATACCACCTTTATACGTATACACTAACATTAAGACTAAAATAACCGAAACGCTTAGCCAAAATGGAATGTGCACACTTTGTATTCTATCAAACACAAAAAACTGAATTACCCCAGCGGCCAAATACAAACGCCCCGATGCACCAAGTATACGCGATAAAATAAAAAAGAATGCGCCCGTTTTTTGAGTGTGTTTACCAAATCGATCTTGTAAATACGAATAGATAGAAACCAAATTCATTTTGTAGTAAATAGGCAACAGTATTTTTGAAATAATAAAATAGCCAACAAAATAACCAAGAACCAATTGTAAATAAGAAAAATGAGCTGTGCCAACTTTTCCTGGTACCGAAATATAAGTAACGCCACTCAACGAATCACCAATCATACCAAATGCCACAGCGTACCAAGGCGAGCTGTGATTACCTGAAAAATAACTTTCGGCCGTTGTGTTTTTTGACGTGAGATAGGCAATGAGGAGTAATCCTCCAAAATATAAACCGATGCATGAGATGATAAGTATTGGCGACATAAATTTAAAGATAGAAATAATGCGAGCGATTAGTTTTCATTTTTAAATAGATTTTAAATACTGATGCGTTAATATCTTTTATTATTCAAAAGCCACTTTAAATCACTGTTTTTTTCTCATTTTTTGTTATCTTGTAGCCTTAACACGAATTATGCAAGACATCATAGATAAAATTCCGAGAGAAGCCTTGTTAAAAGAATTAACAAAGGAACGATTTGTTAGAAAGACAAATAATGGTGATAATGAAATTTATATAATTACACATCACGATTCTCCAAATACAATGCAGGAAATTGGTCGTTTACGTGAGGTTACTTTTAGACACGCTGGCGGTGGAACTGGCTTAGCAGTTGATATTGATGATTTTGATACTTGTGCTCACCCTTACAAACAATTATTAGTGTGGGATCCAATAGAACATGAAATTGTGGGCGCATACCGTTATATTTTATGTAAAGATGCTGAATACCTTAATGGAAAAGTATTATTAGCTACCACTGAATTGTTTAATTTTTCGGATGAATTTTATAAAACGTATTTACCTTACACCATAGAGTTAGGCCGCTCTTTTATTCAGCCAATGTATCAACCATCCGAACAATTCAGAAAAGGCTTGTTTAGCCTTGATAATTTGTGGGATGGTTTAGGTGCTATTGTAGTTGACAATCCAGAAATGAAATACTATTATGGAAAAGTGACCATGTATACTGATTTTAATGTAACGGCTCGTGATTATATTTTATCATTTATGAAATATTATTTTCCCGACTCTCAAAAGTTAGTAACGCCTATTCATAGTATTGAAATTAAAACAGATGTTTCAAAATTTTTAAATGAAATTAAAGACAAGCCATTTAAAGAAGGTCACACTATCTTAAATAAATTGGTGAGATTGTTAGGCGAAAATATTCCACCATTGGTAAATGCTTATAGTAATTTATCAAGCACCATGTTATCGTTCGGAACCGCTATTAATCCAACATTTGGTGGAGTAGAAGAAACCGGTATTTTAGTTACGATAGCTGATATTTATAAAAGTAAATCGGATAGACACATTGAAACCTATATCATAGAATTAAAAGAACGAGAATAACAAAAAACTAAATTCAAAAAAACAACATACATATTTATAAAAATAAACAAGCCTTCAATCTCTTGAGTTAAAAAGTCTCTTTAGTCTTGTATCAAAAATAATGGAAATAAAATCAGCAAAATTTTTAAAAAGTAGTTCGGATAATAAAGGTTGTCCTCCGCCTGATAAACCCGAATTCGCTTTTATTGGTCGCAGTAACGTTGGTAAATCATCGTTAATAAATATGTTGGTTAATCAAAAAGATTTGGCAAAAACATCTTCTAAGCCAGGCAAAACTCAATTAATTAATCATTTTACAATCAATGATAATTGGTATTTGGTTGACTTGCCAGGTTATGGATATGCCAAAACAAGTAAAACAAATTTGGATAAATTTGAGGAGTTAATCAGTAATTACATTACGAAACGAAAAAATTTAATTTCAGTTATTATTTTAATTGATAGCCGATTAGAATTACAAAAAATTGATGGAGAATTTATGGATTGGTGCACACAACATGAAATACCATTTGCTCTCGCTTTTACAAAAGTAGATAAACTTGGTAAGAATGAATGGGCAAGCAATTTCATGAAATATAAAAAACGCTTGACTGATTATTGGGGAGAATTACCTGATATTTTTGTAACAAGCGCCGAAAAAAGACAAGGCAAAGAAGAGATATTAAATTATATCGAAGAAAATTTACAATATTTTGTACCACCTCCAAAAGGAGCTAAATTTGATGATGATGACGAAGATACTATCTGATTGGCAACAATTACAAAATAAATTAAAAGAACGCTTTGAAACAGAAATGGATCATGACGCGATTTTGTTTATGATTGGTTTGCAAGAGTTAGACAAGCCATATCGAGCATACAAAAAAGATGAAAAATTGGAAGTGATGCACATTGGTGTTTGCACGGTTTTACAGCCTTACGGTTTTTACGAATACAAAGGCCGAGATGATGATGATTGGCCACATTGGGAAGTAAAAGAACAATTGCCTCACTTAGATGCCAAACAGCAAAATAGATTGATGAATGACGCGCTTATTGATTATTTTAAACGTACTGGTTTTTTAGATGAAGATATTACCACAAATGAAATCAATTAATATTTAATAATTAGAAACAATTAAAAATAAAATACAACCACATGAAACCATTAATTCCATCCATTCTTTTGTTTTCAGCTTTCACAATTGCTAATGCGCAAACCGCAAAAGAACCTGCTGTAAAATCGATTTCAAAAACTACTGTTTCAAAAGCTACGTCAAAATTACTAGAGACGGTTGCAAAAGTTGGAAACGAAATCGTGATTCCTTATAAAAAATTCATATTATCAAATGGATTAACCATTGTAGTTCATGAAGATCATAGTGATCCTATTGCTTATGTGGACGTCACCTATCATGTTGGTTCTAACAGAGAGCAACAAGGTCGTTCGGGATTTGCGCATTTTTTCGAACACATGATGTTTCAAGGTTCAAAAAATGTAGCCGATGAACAACATTTTAAAATCATAACAGAAGCGGGTGGAACATTAAATGGTTCAACAAATTCTGATAGAACAAATTATTTTGAAACGGTTCCATCTAATCAATTAGAAAAAATGCTTTGGTTGGAAGCTGACAGAATGGGGTTTTTACTAGACTCTGTGACACAAAAGAAATTTGAAGTTCAACGTGCTACAGTAAAAAATGAGCGCGGACAAAATTACGATAACCGTCCGTATGGCTTAGTGAGTGAAAAAACAGGAGAAGCCTTGTTTCAAAAAGGACATCCTTATTCCTGGACAACCATTGGATATATTGAAGATTTAAATAGAGTTGATGTAGGTGATTTAAAACGTTTTTACATGCGTTGGTATGGACCAAACAACGCTGTATTAACAGTATCAGGCGATGTAAATACAATAGAAGTAGTTAAGTTAGCCGAAAAATATTTTGGTTCAATTCCTCGTGGACCAGAAGTTAAAAACATGATGAAACAACCAGCAGTGTTAACAGAAAATCGTTACATCTCTTACACAGATAATGTTCGTTTCCCTATGTTTAAAATAACCTATCCAACCGTTCCATCTATGGATAAAGACGAAGCAGCTTTAGATGTGTTAGGAGAAGTATTATCAACTTCAAAAAGTTCACCTTTTTATACAGCATTTATCAAATCTCATAAGGCAGTTTCTGCTAATGCTTACAATTACAGTAGAGAATTAGCTGGGCAATTTGAAATTATGATTAGAGCTAATGCAGGAACTAATTTAGCGGACATCGAAAAATTATTGAACGAAACTTTAACTGCTTGGGAAAAGACAGGCGTTACAGATGATGATATCCAAAAGTATAAAACATCTTATCAAAGTAATTTGTATAACACCTTAGCAACCGTGCAAGGTAAAGGCTCGACTTTAGCGGCTAATCAAACCTATGCAAACAATCCAAATTATTTAAAAACAGAATTAGCAAATAATTTAAAAGTAACAAAAGCTGATGTGATGCGTGTTTATAACACCTACATCAAAGGAAAATTTGGTGTGATTTTAAGTTGTGTTCCTAAAGGAAAATCTGACTTAGCTGCTAAAGCGGATACATGGAACATGTATGAAAGAACCATCGAAAGTGAAAGCGCTGAATACAAAAATTTATCGTATACCGAACCAAAAGATGTTTTTACTAGAAGTAGTGTTCCAGTAGCTCAACCATCTAAAATGGTTCCTGTTCCTGCGTATTGGACTTCAAACTTCAATAATGGAATTAAAGCAATTGGTATATACAGTAATGACATTCCAAAAGTAAATGTTCAGTTTAGTATGCCATTAGGTCATCGATTTGAAGCTATCAATAAAGCTGGTACAGCAAGTATGTTAGCTTCTATATTGGGCGAGTCAACTCAAAAACATTCAGCTGAAGAAATTGGAAATATGTTGGAGCGCTTAGGAAGTGAAATTAATTTTTCGGCTAATAATGATGAGATTTCAATGACGGTTTCTTCATTAAAACAAAATTTAGATGCTACATTAAATATTGCTGAGGAAATGTTATTGTTCCCTAAATTTTCTCAAGAGGATTTTGATTTAGTTAAGAAAGAACAGTTAGATGGCATTGTCAATCAATCAACACAAGCGACTTCAATCGCTAATAATGTATATTCAAAATTATTGTATGGTAACGAATTTACAATTTCATTACCGGTAAGTGGTACATCAGAAAGTGCTAGTGCGATTATGTTAGATGATTTGAAGAACTATTATGCAAATTTTTCAGGATTTAGCGCGGTGTTATCAATCAGTGGAGATATCGATCAAGCATCAGCCTTAAAGAAATTAAATTTTTTAACGAAACTTCAATCGGATAATAAAATGCCTTTAGCAAAATACCGTTATCCTGAAGTAGAGAAAACGCGTTTGTATTTTGTAGATAAAAAAGGGGCACCTCAGTCAGAAATTAGAGTAGGTTATATTTCATTATCTTATGATGCAACGGATGATTATTTTAAATCAACGATTATGAATTATTCTTTTGCAGGAGCATTTAATAGCCGCATTAATACTATTTTACGTGAAGTTAAAGGATTTACGTATGGTGCAAGAGGTGGTTTTAGTGGTGGTAAATTTGTTGGGCCTTATACACTAAGTGCTGGTGTAAGAGCTAATGCAACAGATAGTTCTTTAGTGATCATGATGGACGAATTAAAAAAATACAATCAAAGTGGTATTAATGCTGATGAATTAGAATTCACTAAAAATGCAATGGCACAAGCTGATGCTTTAAAATATGAATCTCCTTTTCAAAAATTAAGTTTTGTGAAACGTATAGTTGATTTCAATTTAGAAAATACATTTGTAGCAAAACAAGGCAATGTCATCAAAACGATTACTAAACCTGAAATTGATCAATTAGCTAAAACCTATTTACCATATGATAAAATGATAATGCTGATTGTGGGTGATAAAGCATCGAACTTTGAAAAATTATCTAAACTTGGTTATGAAATCATTGAGTTAGATATTAATGGAAATAAAGTTAATTAAACAATATAACAATTAGATAATTTGAGAATGAATATTATTTATTTCAAATTATCTAATTTCATTACCGAATTGACTCATTAACTAATTATTGAAGTAATAAAATGAATATAGGAATTGTATGTTACCCGACGTTTGGTGGAAGTGGTGTTGTGGCTACAGAGTTGGGTATTGCATTGGCGCAAAAAGGCCATAAAGTACATTTTATCACGTACTCGCAACCGTTTCGGTTAAATCAATTTAGCGATAATTTATTTTATCATGAAGTAAGCGTAAATGATTATCCTTTATTCGAATTTCAACCTTACGAAAGTGTATTAGCTAGTAAAATTGTTGATGTTGCTATTTATGAACGGCTTGATGTGTTGCATGTGCATTATGCAATCCCTCACGCATCTGTTGCCTATATGGCGCAACAAATTTTAAAATCACGTAAAATAAATTTACCATACATCACCACATTACATGGAACAGACATCACTTTAGTTGGCCAAGACCCATCTTTTGAACCTGTAATATTTTTTTCATTAAATAAAAGTAATGCCATTACTTCAGTGTCTGAAAGTTTAAGAAAGGATACGTTGAAAACTTTTAAGATTGCAAACAAAATAACGGTTATACCTAATTTCATTAAAATTGAAGAATACCAATCCATACAAGGAGTTTGTCAACGACATAAATATGCTCAACCGCATGAGAAAATATTGATACACGTTTCCAATTTTAGAAAAGTAAAACGTGTAGATGATGTGTTAAGGATTTTTGATCGTGTTAGAAAAGAAATTCCGTGTAAATTAATTTTAGTTGGTGATGGTCCAGAACGTCCTGCTATTGATAAATTGTGCAGAGAATTAAATACGTGTAGTGATATTATTTCTGTTGGCATGATTGCAAATCCAAAAGAAATACTTGCTGTAGGAGATGTGTTTTTATTACCTTCAGAAACAGAATCTTTTGGACTAGCGGCTTTAGAAGCAATGGCTATGAAAATGCCGGTTATATCAAGTAATACAGGTGGAATACCCGAATTGAATATTCATGGTAAAACGGGATACATGAGCAAGGTTGGTGATGTCGATGATATGGCTAAAAACACACTAGCATTATTATCCAATGAAGATACTTTAGCTAAGTTTAAATTGAACGCTTTTGAACAAGCAAAAAAGTTTGACATAGATGTCATTTTGCCTATGTATGAAAAGGTATACGAAAGTGTATTGTAAAAACCATTAAAGTTGTTTCACGTCCAAGCCAATATTAAATATGGCATCGATGCAACTCACGTTTTCTTTAAAACCATTTTTATCTGCAAAAACCTGATAGTATGGTTTAGATTCAATCTTGATTTTTGTTTGTTTTAACTCACTTAATGCTCTATAATCATTAACTTCAGTGGAATTTAATTCATATGTATCTGTGAATTGAAATGTTTTTTTTACTCTTAAAATTTTTAAAATCGTTTCAAGTAATTGTAAATTATAATCAAATAAAAACTCATACCGTGTTTCATAAAATGATTTAAATTCATGTTCAAAAAATTCAAAATAGGGAGAACTTTTATAAGCGCTCACTAAAGTACGCCAATGTTGATGTTGCCAATTTTCTGCGTAAGATATCTTTTTTTCAAAAATTAATTCCTGATTGCTTTGTTTAATTAGTGGAATACTCAAAGGCATCATTCCATTAGCAGTCAAAATATCACAACGATTTCTGTAAGTTTGTTTGATAAATTTTTCCTGTTTTTCAATCAATACGGTATCATGCATTAAGATTTGTTTTAAATAAAAAACAGAAGGTAAATAAGCAGTAGATACTAAAATGTTTTTTTGCATTTATTGAATGGTGCTAAATAATCTATTCCATCTGATGCCATTTCCAAATAATTTATCAATTGAAAATGCAATGCGGGTTGCTTTTCCAACAATATGGTCTTCTGGTACAAATCCCCAATGACGGCTATCTTGGGAATTGTGTCTATTGTCTCCCATCATAAAATAATAATTTTGTTGAATTGTATAAGTTGTAGTCGCCATTTCATTAATATAAATAATGCCATTTTTTAGTTGTAATGTTTTGCACTCATAAACCGAAATGATTCTTTCATATAGGCATAAATTAGTAGTGTCTAATTTTATAATATCGCCTTTTTTAGGAACTCTTAATGCGCCAAAATGATCTACATTCCACTTATAATGTTCGTTATAAGGAAATACAAATTCATCCCACATATCTTTTTGTTCTGCTTGTTTTTCAATAACAGAAACATAATTCTTACCCTTTAATGTATCGAATAATGGATTCGTTAGTGTAAAAGAGTAATCGTTGTTTTCCGAAATTTGTCCGCCTTCGTAAATTTGATAACTTGCTAAATAACTCGAATCAAGAACTTTGGTTGATTTCAAATGGTAGTTAAATTGAAAAGTCTCAAAATCTGTCGTTGCTTTATTATTAATATACGTTTTACTGTTTTCAATTTTAATACTATCACCAGGAATTGCAATGCATCTTTTTACAAAGTAAGTACGATGATCTATTGGGTATTCGTCTTCTTGCGGATAATTAAAAACGACCACATCATTGCGTTCTATCCCTAAATCTCCTGACAATCGAAGATAAGGCAATGAAAAAAGTTCAGAGTAATATTTTTGATTGATAAATGGAATACTTAGAACAGTTTTTGGAAGACGTGGTCCATAGGACAGTTTATTGATGAATATAAAATCACCAGTTAATAAGCTTTTTTCCATTGATGGAGAATTAACCGATGACACTTCAAATAAAAATGTTCGGATAATTAATACAACGATAAATGAAATTGAAATAGCCTTTAACCATTCGGCCATCATTTTGTATGTTTGTTTGTTTTTCAAGGTTTGTTTTTAAGCTATAAAGATATTATAAATATGATAAAAAAAATCCCCTCATTTCTGAGAGGATTTTTTGAGCAATTTATAAAAGTTTAACCCTTAATTATTCCCTAACAATTGCTGTATGTATTAATTCAATTTAAATGCAGGAATTTTCCCTTCTAGCATTAAGGCCGTTGATTTTTTTACATGTTCTTCAAAATTACCAAAAGCTAATGCATCAAGCATTTCTGTTCGCGACATATTTGGATTCCCAAATTGTTTTTTGATATCTTCAGAACAACGGTCTACAAATTTTTCAAACTTATTTGGAGCCCATAAGTATTCTTTAACTAAGGCTTCTTTTTCTATTTTAAATTCTTCAGGTAAACCACCTTCAATTTTCGATTTTATATCTAAACCTTCGTAAGTTTTAGGTAATTGTCTGTTATCAAAAATAAATGGTTTTGAAATATTTATAACGTGTTTTTTTCTTTTAGGATCAATCATAGTTAATCCCTCAATACGTAGACCTTTTTTCTTTAAAGATCCAAACTTACTCTCAAAACTCTTTAATATTTCAAACATGATTTTTTAGCTCTAAAACAGTTATTAACAAAAGTAAGGTAATTATTGTTAATAACCTAATAGTTTTTAATTAAAGCTAAAATATAACTGTGGTTAATGTTATTTATGCGTTTATAAACCGTTAATATTCTGTTATTAATAATTATAAATAACTTAATACTAATAAGTTAAAGATATTAATAGCATTGTTATTATCTTATTTATTTAATTGCTGTCTTTTCTGTCCGAAATCTAAAATTTTATCAATAAACTGATATGGTTTGTAATTATTGAGCGCAGCTTGATGATAAATACAGGTTGCAGGCGTCATACCTGGTAATGAGTTTACTTCAATAAAAATAACTTCAACTTTATCTGGATTATAAATTCTAACAAAAGCATCAATGCGGCAGTATCCAATAACATTTAAAACCTTGGCTGCTTTGCCAAGTGTTTCTTTTACTGTTTCCGAAATTTTTTGCCTCTCACTTTCTATGCGTGAATAGCGAGCCGGCGTAATGTTTTGACCTTGTCCTGCTAAAAATTTTTCTTCTAGAGTTAAAATATCACCCTCTGATAAAGCCTCAGATGCTTCAAAAACCTCATACTCAATTTCATGATTTGCATTGAATGTGGTAAGCATACCTCCCGTTATTTCTAAAAAATGAGACGCTTTATTTTTACTAATTAACTCTTCAATTAATAAAACTTGTTTTTGAGGAAATTCTTCTTTTTCTTTTATGTGTAATATACCTGCAGCATATTTATCCAAAGACTCTTCATTTCTAAAAATAAGGTTAGCAAATGCATGAAGCTCTTCATTATTTTTAATTTTTTTGACGGCACTACTACAACCATCATCTACTGGTTTTGCGATGAGCGGATATGTGTATTCGGTGTTAATCTTTTCAAGTACTTTTTCTTTATTTGATACCCATTCGTGTTTCGTTATTAAACCATGTTTAGCTACTAAAAAACCATGTTGTAATAATATCTCGTTGGTTTTATATTTGTCAATCGTAGTTTCCGAACTTTCTCTCCCCGAACCGTTATAACTTAATCCTACTTTTTCTAATTCAGTTTGAATGGCTCCATCTTCTCCAGGTCGACCATGAAGCGCAATAAAAACTTGTTTTACTTGTTTTGCTAAATCTGAATACGATATGTTTTTTGGTTCTAATAAAGTTTGTGTAGTGCAATATTTAGTTGTAATATTTTTACAAGCTGCTATGATTTCAGTAATGATTGGATGTGTTTTCCAATGGTTTATTTTTTCATTAATATCATCAGCATTGTCTTTTAACAATACATTAATAGGAATGTGATGCAGAATATGTTGTTGATTATTACCTGATAAAAAAACAGGTATAGGAGCATATTTTTCTGATGATGCTAATTTCTCAAAAATATTTCTACCACTTTCAACGGATATATGTCTTTCACTCGAAAAGCCTCCTAATACAACTGCTACAGGAATTTTTGTTTGCGTGCTATTTCTTTCATTTTCTAAATTGGCATCTAATCTAGAAAGTAATGATTCGTAAATACCCGCACCTTTACTGTCTTTAATGCGTTTGTGTAAAGATGTACGAATGATGTAAGTCAAAAATTGCGAAGGGTTTAATCCAATTTCGGCGGCCTGGTGAAAGAAGAAAGAAGACGGCATCATACCCGAGGTTGTGTTCGGATCATTTAAAAACACATCACCATTTTTACTTAAAAAACCATCAATACGGGCATAAACATCAAAACATAATTCAGAAAATAATCGTTCGCATTCCTTTCTGATTGCATTTATATCTTTATCGGAAGCATCAATGGGTGTTATTTTTCTTGATAATCCAGGTAGGTATTTACTTCTATAATCAAATAGTTCTTTTCCTTTTCTAATTTCAGTTGGAGGCAAAGCGATGGCTTTTCCATGATTATCAGTGTCTTCTAATACAATGCATGAAAATTCTTTGCCTTCAATAAAAGATTCAATCATCACGGTACTTTCACCATCTAAAGCTTCTAAGACAAATCCTTTTGCTAATGCGCAATTTGAATTTAAATATGAAATTAATTCGTATTGATTATAAAATTTTAAGATACCTTTCTGATTTGTAAATGATAAGGCGGTATTTATAGATAATGGCATTCCAATACCTTCACGAATATCAGAAAGCGTTTTTACAAAATTAATTTTCTCAGTGTCAGATTGTTTTTTCCATGCTAATGAATCAATCCATTTGGTGAAAAATGCTTTTTCAACATCTGCCATAAATAGCTGTTCGTCATCACTATTAAAAATAGAAATACCAATGGAAGAGCCTTGATTAGCTGGTTTTATAACCATTGGAAATCCAATTTCTGTTTTCGCTTTTTCCCAAAGGCCTTTTGTATTTCCTTTTATCCAATCTGTTCTATCAATCGTGAAATACTTAGGACTTTTAAATCCCGCATTAACCATTAATTTTTTTTGTACACTTTTATCAATGCCAATAGCACTTGGTAAAATTCCACTTCCTGAATACGGAATTTGTAAATACTCTAGAACGCCCTGTATTCTACCATCTTCACCATAAGGACCATGTAGTGCCAAGAATGCGAAGTCAATTAAGGTTGATAATTTGTTAAGTTCAATTTTCGTTCCAATTTGAGATATTAAATTATCTTGTTCTTGTGTGCTTAATTCACCAAGGTTTTCAGCATAATATTGAAAGTCGGTATTTGAATTAGGAATAAATTCTACAGGAGGATAAAAATCTCGGATAGTTCCTTTGTATACAAAATTCCAGTTTAATAAAACGATGTTTCCAAAGGAGTCTACAAATAATGGAATGGCTTCAAATAATGATTTGTTGAGGTTATCATATACTGTGCGACCTCCTGCAAAAGATATTTCGCGTTCTTTTGAACGACCACCAAATAAAATTCCAATTTTGATTTTAGACATAAAAATAAATGCTTATTGATATAATTTTAGTTTTTAAAAACTGCTCAGCTTTAAAGTTAATATAGATAAATTTAAGTTGGGTTTAATTGAGAATTAACTATGAACTAAACATTGTTAAAATCAAAGCTCTTAAAATAAAGTTTGCATAGCCTAAAATTTTTTTAAAAAATACGTAGAGTAAATTAATATTAAAAATAATATCGTATTTTAGCAATTAGTTTTAAAAAATAATAAAAATGAGGTTAAGAAATTCCGTTTTAATAATTTGTTTTGGATTTGTAACTGTTTCATTCTTTGCTCAAGGTCCGGGAGGAGTTACGGCAGGCTTAACAAGTTGGTTCAAAATAGATAACGCTGCTTCGGTTGTTGGAAGTCCAATATCAATTTGGGGGGGAAGTGGAAGTACCTCTAGTTTTAGTATTTCTCAAACGGTTGCATCAAAACGACCTATCTTAAATTCTGGTGCAATTAATTATAAAAGTTTTAGTTACATGCCATATGCCGGTTTTGTTGGTGCTAGTCAAACTTTTTTGAGTAACCTAACATTACCTTATGATTTAGTTGGCGCTGTAGGGTCTTTTATTTACATCGGAGACGGAACAATTGGTACAACTATTTCTTATCGTTTTGGTACAACCATCCGTTATCAATTTAAGCCTAATTTTAGAGTTCAGACATCTAATAATGGTACAACAGGTTATACTTTTGATTTTACGCCTTCTACACAGTATTCGGTTTCTGCTGCTCGAGAATTGACATGCATTGGCGCTGGCATCAACCAAAAAATGCGCTATAATTCGGCATTAACAACAACCTGTTCTATTTGTAATAATGCAACCTATAATCCTGCAGTATCAGTGGGTTATTACTTAGGTGCTAATCCACCAAATGCAGAATATTGCAGCAATAATATTCCTGAAGTCATTACGTACTCTACTGTTATTTCTCCTGCGGACATGGATAAAATAGAATCGTATTTATCAATCAAATACGGCATCACGCGTGGAGGAAATTTAGGAACCACTTCAATTTATAATTATGTAGCATCTGATGGTACGGTTATTTTCGATAAAGTGTTGAATACAGGTTACAATAATAATATTGCAGGTATAGGAAGAGATGATGCTTCTGCATTAAGTAAGAAACAATCAATCAGTGTGAATTTAGATGAAATTTTAACCATTGCAAATGGTACTATTGCTTCAGAAAATAGCACAAATAGTAGTTCATTTACAGTAAATAAAGAATTTTTAGTTTGGGGGAATAATGCATTGCCAGCAACTTTTACGAGTACAAATGTTCCGGAAGGATTAGTAAATAGATTAGGTAGGGTTTGGAAAGCACAAAGCACCAGCTTTGTTGAAAATACAACCATTGGTTTTGAACAAAGTTTATTGCCTGTCGGAACATCTTCTACATCTTTAGCATTATTGATTGATGATGATGGCGATTTTTCTAATGCAAAGGCTTTTCCGCTTACCTCTGCTGTTGGTCCTCGATTTGAGTTTGCAGGACAAAATTTTGATGCTTTCTCAAAAATGTATTTTACATTAGCCGTTTGCTCAACCTTTACCCCAGTTTTTTCTCCAACAGTAGTTTGTCAAAATGAACCATTAATTTTAAATCTTGTTTCTCCAACTTTTACGACTTCTAATTTAGTTTATTATTGGTCTGGACCGCCAAGCTTTACAAGTAGCGTGTCTTCACCTACTATTTCAAGTGTGAGTCTTTTAGGAAATGGAACATACACATTGGGTTTATCTGTTAATGGTTGTTATTATAATTATACTGCACAGCCAATTGTAGTCGATACGGCCATTAACTTAACCGTTACTGGTAATTTAGTTTGTTCAGGAAAAACCGCTACACTAGTAGCGAATGGAGCATCAAATTATACTTGGACACCAACAGGTTTAAACACTAGTAGTATTCTTGTTGCCCCAAACACAACTACCGTATTTAGTTTAACAACTACTAAAAATAGTTGTTCTACCAACACTGTCATTACCATTTTAGTAACGCCAACTCCTACATTAACAGTTAACAACCCAGTTATTTGCCAGGGTGATACAGCAACTTTAAATGTAAGTGGTGCAGCGTCCTATGTTTGGTTGCCAGCTAATATTACTGGTAGTACTTACACAACCTCACCTACAAGTTCTCAAATTATTTTGGTAACAGGTTCTAATGGAGCATGCAGTAGTGCGTCTTCTTGTACTATTCAAGTAAATCCTCTCCCAACAGATGATTATATTTTTGACTTATCGCAAGCAGAATGTAATGCTAAATTGACGTTTAATTTAGTATCAGGTGGAAACCCTGCTTACACTTATACATTAGGTTTTGGGGATGGAACAAGTTCTGTCATTACAAATAGTATTGATCATCAATACCAAACAGGTGTTTATCAAACAACGCTTACCATCATGCAAAACGATTGTATTGATTATGTTATCAAACCTATTATAATTAATGCATTAGATTCTACGGTGATTATTCCAAATACGTTTTCTCCAAATAATGATAAAATCAATGATTCGTATTTTATCAAAGCAAACTGTATAAACGAATTTGAGTTACTTATTTTTAATAGATGGGGAAAATTAGTCTTTAAAACCAATGACATACAGGAAAAATGGAATGGTACATTAGATAAAGACAATGTTCCCGATGGTGTGTATTCTTATATTTTAAATTATAAAAAAGTAAATCAACCAACTTCAACAAAGAAAACGGGGCACATTACAATTTTCAGATAATCATTGAGGAAACTAAAAACATTCGCCAAGTGTGAAATAAAAACCTTTGTTGTATTTGTCTGAAAAGCCATAATCTATTCGAAGATTTAATTTATCTTTTTCTAAGATAGAAATTCTTAATCCTCCGCCAAAACTATGTTTTACGGATGAGGTTTGAATCTTAGTGACGGATTGGTATACGTTTCCAATTCCGATAAATGCAACCGCACTTAATTTCCAAACAAGAAATGCGCGGTATTCAGCAATTAATGATATCATTGATTTATCTTTAAATCGACCTTGATAGAATCCTCTTAAATTAGTTGCACCACCTAATGTTGCATATGATCTAAATGGTGTATTTCCAATTGTTGAATGATTGTAAAATTGAAACGCTAAGATTTGGTTTTTATAAATAGATTTAAAAAATCGTCCTTCTAGAATGACTTTATTAAAACTTAAATCTGATGCTATTCCTTTGTTGTAGCTTGTTGCTTGAGCTTGTAAAAACATCCCTTTTGTTGGCCAAAATGTAAAGTTACGGGTATCGTAGCTAGTGGTTATACCAAAACCTAAAACATGATAAGGTGTTTTACCAAATAAGCTAATTTGATCTAATAAACTGTTAGCTCCATATTTTAATTGTAATACATTTTGATAATCAGCCATTAATCCAAAAAACAAATGCTTGGCAATTTTTTTTTTTAAATGAATGGACGAATTAAATTGTTCGAAGGCATATTTTTCTTCATTTGAATTTTCAGTGTTACTTCCGATTCCCCAAAAAACATCAGGAAAATAACTATGATTACTTTGAAAGTATAAAATGTATTTTTCTTTTGGAAAATAAATACTTGCATCAATAGCTTGTATATTTTGTTCTTTTTGGGAGAAAATAGCTAACCCTTGAATGACTGATGTGCGTGTTAATGTGTCGTGTTTGTTTGATGTTTTAAACGTTAAAGAACTTGAAAACCCATATGCCCAGCCAGTTTCAGGCGTTCTAAACAAAACAGGTATGGCTAAATAATTTACACGTTTACTTGTGTCGATTGTAAATTGAGCAATTAATGTGTTACATAATATTGAATAGAATATTAGATATTTTATACAATTCAAATTCATGGCATCTTTTTATACTTTTGAAGCTAAGTAATGATAAAACTCTAAGGTAACTAAAGCATCTAATTCGCAATATTTAATTAATTGTTCCTCTATTTCATGTGCCTCGAACATTGTTTTTTCTACTGATAAACTTTCATAGCTATACATCGCTGTAATTCCAGACTGAATAGATAATGCATTGAAATCAAATTCTGTATTTATAATTGGAGCAATACTTTTTAGGGTGAAATTTCCTTGCATTTTTGGATGATAATAATTCGCTTTTTGAACGGGTTCTGCCACATCAACTATTTTTTGTTTCAACACATTGATATCATTTCTATAATTTGGATACAATTCTGCTAATTGGTTTAATACTGATTCCTCTAATGATTTATCATACATTAAAATGGTATTAAATGATTTTGTTTTATCTAAAATAGTTTCTAAAAAAGCAAGTCTATTATCATTTTCAATAGGTTTAAAATAACTGTACATTTCATTTACTCCCTTGTTTTTATATACCATCGAAAATAAAAATGGGATTTGTTGAAATGGTTTTGTTCCCTCATAGAAGGGTAGAGCAGGCATCCACACTTCAATATCTAAACTACAAATAGGCTCTTGAATAGTTGAAACAAAGGTTTTTATTTCGGCTATATTAATTTGTTCAGTTTGTTTTTTTACTGCTTCTATTTGAACTTGAATTTCTTTTTTATTTAAAAATTCATTATCATTTATGGTTGGTAATTCTTCAATGGTTTTTATATTATTGTTGTATAATTCAAATAAAGTTGGTTTAGATAATTTCCCTAAAGTAAATATTGAATTTTCGTTGGATGTATTTTTCCAACAAGAACCCAAAAAATCACATGTATAAGGTTGAAAGCAATGTGTTCCTATTTTTATGTCAGGAATTTTACCTTGTTCTAATGTAAATTTTGCAGTATGTGTTTTGTGTAAAAAATAATCGGTATTCTTTACCGCATCATTAATAATGGATGTCTTTTTAAATAAGGTTTGTATGTCTAATTTCTTATCTAAAGTATATTTTGGATTAAGCGTTAATAAATTAAAATCAACTAAGTTTGGCAAACAGTTCTTAATCACATAGTATTGAAAGCAGGCATCTTTTACATAAGTTTCTGTTATTTTAAGAGAACTTTTAACTTCATAGGCTATCCATTTATCATTTTCTTTATGAAGTATATCTACAATAACCAATAAATCATCATTAATAAAAGTGGCTTCATAAATAGTTGTTTCACCGCTATCAATTAGTTCTTTTGTTTTTTTTGCAAATTGTAATTGGTCTCTTTTTTCATTGATGGAAACATCAATACCATTTGGAAATAATTGTTGTGCAAATAACCCAATATCATTACCACGTTTAAAAATAAGTTGTTTCTCTTTGGATAAATTATCTCTTAAGTAAGGATGTTTTTTATACAAGTAAAAATGCTTTAAACATTGCTCTGATTTAATAAATGCTGATTTGCTTATAGGACTGCTCATTGTGTTTTCTCAATACTTTGCCAAAGTAAATTAGCCGATTTATCCCACGAAAAATGAGTTTTTCTCAAGTTTCCTTTTTCAATAAGTTGGTTTTGTAAAAATGAATCATTAAATAAACGAATCATAGCTTTTGAAATGTCTGATGTTTCAAACGGGTTAATCAATAAAGCCGCATCCCCAACAATTTCCGGCATGGAGGTTGTGTTGCTGCAAATAATTGGAGTCGAACATTCCATAGCTTCTATCAAGGGGATACCAAATCCTTCAAAATAAGGAACAAATGTTAATGCAAAGGCACTTGCCATCACGGTTTCTAAAATTTCTTGCGGCTGTCTTCCGGCAAAAATAATATCTGTTTTATATTCTGATTTTTCAATTGTTTTTATAACATCACCTTCACTCGTATAAACTGAACCAACTAGTAATAGTTTAAAATCACTTTGTGTTTGTTTTTTAAATTCATCGAATGCCGAAACTAATCTGTTTAAATTTTTACGTGGACTTTGTGATCCCACAAATAAAAAGTAAGATTTCCCATTGGTAAATTTATGTCTAACAGTTTGTTTTTCGGATTCGCTAATTGTTTTAAATCCTTCGTTAATGCCATTGTAAACAACATCAATTTTAGTTTCATCGATTTGGTAATTTTTACAAATATCTGTTTTACTATATTCAGATACGGTGGCTATACGTGTTGCCAAATTAGCATACTTTGGAAAGTAATGATTGTAATATTTACTGGTTAATGGTTTTAAATCTTTCGGATTATGAAAAAAATTAATATCATGAATTACGGGTAATTGTTTACATTTTGCTCCTAAAGATAAAAAACCATCTGGAGACAAAAATAAATCGGGTTTTAATTTATTTAGTAAATTTTTTACCGAATAATTAAACCACATGTAATATAAAAATGGATGTCGAGCTTGCGGTCCTATAACCAATGGAGTGATGTTATCTGAAAAAATAAATTCATCATCATAATCTCTGTCAAACAAAAAAACAAAATGAACATTTGGATTATTTTTAGTAATCCGTTTCAACGTTTGGTTGGTAAACCAACCAATTCCATCTAATTTATTTGTTAATAATAAACGTGTATTTACAACAATTTGCAAGCTTCAATTTTTTTGCAATGTAAGCGTATTTGCCTTTAAATGAAAATGCTTTTGCTCAGTTTTTATAAACAACTTTTTTTACATTTACCAAAAAAATAAATATGAGCACCAAAAAAAATGCAGTGGAAGAGTATTTAAAAAATGTTCAAGTAGAACGATCGACGTATTTTAATAAATTAAGGGATGTAATTGTAAAGCATATTCCTAAAGGTTTTCAAGAATGCATATCGTACGGTATGATTGGCTATGTTGTGCCGCACAGTATATATTCGTCAGGGTATCATTGCAATCCAAAATTACCTTTACCCTTTATTTCCATTGCTTCTCAGAAGAACTTTATTGTTTTACATCACCTAGGTATTTATGCAAATCCCGAACTTTTGAATTGGTTTGTAGAAGAATATCCTAACCATTCTAATACAAAATTAGATATGGGAAAGGGTTGTATTCGATTTAAAAAAGCAGAAGATATTCCTTTCAAATTAATTGAAAAACTGGTAAAGAAAATGACAGTAAAGGACTGGATTTCTAAATACGAGGAGCTTTATAAAAAAGTAAAAAAATAAATTTACATTGCGTCAAAATCAATCACCACTTTTTCTGTTAGCGGGTGAGCTTGGCAGGTTAAAATAAAACCTTCTTCAACCTCTGCGTCTGTTAGAGCAAAATTATTATCCATTTTTACTTTCCCTTCAATTACTTTTGCTCTGCAGGTGCAACAGACAGCCCCTTTACAGCTAAAGGGAGCATCTACACCAGCTTCTATGGCTGCATCTAAAATGGTTAATCCTTTTGTGTTTAGTTTCATGTGCGTTTCATAACCATATTGCATAACAGTTAAATCACAGTTTACTGGTTCTCCAGTTTCATTATTGGTGTTTTCGGCTTTTGAAACGGCCTCAGCCACAGCACTAAAATATTCAATGTGGATTTTTTCCTTGTTAATTTGTAAACTATCTAAGGCTTGTTTAATGTTTTCCATTAATGGACCCGGTCCACAAATAAAGTATTCGTCAGCAGTAGCTAAATTATATGTTGAACTAATTTCTTTTACTTTATCTATTGTCAATAATCCTCTTTCTAAATCTGTAACCGTACCTTTTGGATTATCAAAAGTGCTCACAAGCGTAAATCTGTTTAAGAATTCACTGGCTATTTTTTCAATTTCTGATTTAAAAATAGTTGATTCTTCATCTCTATTAGCATAAACTAATGTAACTGTACTTTGTTTTTCAATATATAAAACACTTTTTAAAATACTCATCATCGGCGTAATGCCACTTCCACCTGCAAATAAAACATAATGCTTTTTATTATTTCCTGATAACACTGAATAAAAATTCCCCATTGGAGTCATTACTTCCATCGTATCTCCAACTTTTAAATCACGATTAATAAATACAGAGGCTCTACCATCAGTAACTTCTTTTACGGCTACTCGAAGTTCCTTTTCATTATAAGGGCTTGTGCATATACTATATGAACGGCGAATTTCTTCGCCATTAACAGTTAGTTTTAAGGTTATATATTGCCCTTGTTTGAATTGAAATTCAGGCTGTACCTGCGCTGGAATATCAAAGGATACAGAAACAGAGTCTGAAGTTTCTTTGCGAATATCTTTTACTTTTAGTGAGTGAAATCTTGCCATTTTTTTTAAATTTGAATGTAAAAGTATATATAAAAAACAAATAAATGAGTATCTAAAACGTTTTAATAATTACCGAGAAAAACTTAAAATATTTTTTTAAAAAAGAATATATATTTTGTGAAAAAATTAAACATCATTCTATTTTATTTGTTTGTGATATAAATCAGTTTTAAAACATTTGAAAAAAGTCCTTAAAAGTGTATATTTGTATAATTCATTAAAATAGAAAAGATGGAAATCAATAAATTTGAAGACGTTTTTGAAGGCAAATTAGCCAAAAACGAAATGATAGAGCCAAAAGATTGGATGCCTGAAAACTATCGCAAGCATTTAATCCGTCAAATTTCACAGCATGCTCATTCTGAAATTGTTGGTATGTTACCTGAAGGAAATTGGATTACTCGTGCACCAAGTCTTAGGGCTAAGGTGGTTTTATTAGCTAAAGTCCAAGATGAAGGTGGACATGGTTTGTATTTGTATACGGCCGCAGAAACATTGGGTGTGAGTAGAGATGAATTATTAAACAATCTCCATACAGGAAAAGCAAAGTATTCTTCTATTTTTAACTACCCAACCTTAACTTGGGCAGATATTGGTGCAGTGGGTTGGTTAGTTGATGGCGCTGCTATCATGAATCAAGTGATGTTGCAACGTTCTTCTTATGGTCCATATAGTCGCGCCATGGTGCGAATTTGTAAAGAGGAAAGTTTTCATCAGCGACAAGGTTATGAAATTATGACTCATTTAGCTTTTGGAACGAATGACCAAAAAGAAATGGCTCAAGATGCTTTAAACCGTTGGTGGTATCCAACCATGATGATGTTTGGTCCTCCTGATTCGGAATCACCTAACAGTGAAAATGCTGTAAAGTGGCGTATTAAAAGAGAAACAAATGATCAACTTCGTCAGCGTTTTGTCGATCAAACCGTTAGACAAGTGGAATATTTAGGTTTAACTGTACCTGACGCTAATTTGAAATGGAATGAAGCGAAAAATGGTTATGATTTTACGGAACCAAATTGGGTGGAATTTAAGAATATCATTAGTGGAAATGGTCCGTGTAATAAAGAACGTTTAGCGGCAAGAAATAAAGCTCATGATGAAGGTAAATGGGTGAGAGAAGCCGCACAGGCATTTGCAAAAAAACGCAATGAAGTTTATGAAGCTGCGTAGATAGTTTTGAATGTTGAGTTTTTAGTTTTAAATAAAAACAAAAAGACAGCATTAATTTTAACCCTATTAGTAATATTAAAAACTTAATACTAAAAACTCAATATTATATTATGGATAATCAGGGCCCAGTATGGGAAGTATTTTTACAAAAAAAAGCAGGTCAACCTTTTGTACATTGCGGAAGTTTGCATGCATTTGATAAAGAAATGGCATTGGAAAATGCTCGTGATTTATATACACGTCGCGGCGAAGGATGTTCCATTTGGGTAGTACCATCAAATGCTATAGTGGCAAGTAGTCCAGAAGATTTCGGACCGTTTTTTGAACCTTCTAATGATAAAGTATATCGTCATCCAACGTTTTACCAAATACCAGATGCAATAGGGCATATGTAGTAAAAATCAGTCTTTAGTTTTTAATGGTGAGTTTTTAATATCACATCCACACGCACTAAAGACTAAAAACTAAAAATTTAAAATTAATGAACGAAGCATTATTTAAATATATTCTCCGTATTGGAGATACCAATTTAATTTTAGGTCAACGCTTAAGTGAATGGACTGGACACGGCCCTTTCCTAGAAGAAGATTTAGCATTAACAAATATTACACTTGACATTACAGGTGCAGCCAAATCCTTATTAGAATACGCTGCATTAGTTGAAGGGAAAGGCAGAACAGAAGATGATTTGGCTTTTTTGAGAAATGACAGACAGTTTTTTAATGTGCAAATTACTGAATTGCCAAATGGGGATTACGCACGAACTATTGCAAGACAAGTTTTACTAGATTGTTTTGATTTTTATTTTTATCAAGAATTATCTAAAAGTAAGGACGAAACTTTAGCTGGAATCGCACAAAAATCTTTAAAGGAAGTTACCTATCATTTGCGTCACACATCCGCTTGGCTGGAGCGATTTGGCGATGGTACAGAAGAAAGTCATAATAAAGTACAATTGGCATTGAACGAACTTTGGCAATACACCAATGAGTTATTTGAAATGAATGAAGATGATGAGCTATTAATAAAAGAAGGAATTGCCGTTGATTTAAATTTAGTCAAAACGAAATGGGAGAAACATATTTCTGAATTAGTTGAAAAATCTACGTTAACCATTCCTCAAAATGTATTTATGCAAACTGGCAGTAGGAAAGGCATTCACACTGAGTATTTAGCCTTTATTTTGGCTGAAATGCAGGCATTGCCGAGAATGTATCCTGATGCCAAATGGTAAATAATTTAACATGAGCATAAAAGAAAACTGGAAAAAAATCTCGCCTTACTTTGTTGATGTGTGGCAATATCTAATTATTATCATAATAATGATTTTAGCCGCTATTTTTATTTTATAATCATTTGAAAAGTTCACAAGATATTTTTGATTTATTTTCAGAAATTCCAGATCCGGAAATTCCAGTTATTTCTATTGTTGAATTAGGAGTCATTCGTTTTATAGAAGTTATAGATGAGATTTCTATACAGATTGTCATTACACCAACTTACAGTGGTTGCCCTGCTATGAAGCAAATTGAAGATGATGTAAGGAAAAAACTTATCGAGCATGGATTTTCTGTCATCGAGATAAAAACTATTTTTTCTCCACCTTGGACAACCGATTGGATAACCCAAGAAACTAAAGAAAAGTTAAGAAAATATGGAATTGCTCCACCCGAAGAGACTACTCAAGACAAAAGTTGGTTAATGGGTATAGAAAAAAAAATTACGTGTCCGCGATGCAAATCTTTGAACACAAAACTAATTTCTCAATTTGGAAGTACGGCCTGTAAGGCCTTGCATCAATGTCAAGCATGTCTTGAACCATTTGATTATTTTAAATGTATTTAAAAAAATAAATTATGAATTTTATCACCTCTGAATTAAAAAACAATGTACTTCTTATCACATTAAATCGCCCTGATAAATTTAATAGTTTTAATCGTGAAATGGCCCTTGAGTTACAAAACGAACTTGATCAGGCTGAAAGGAATGATGTTGTTCGTTCAATTGTGTTAACTGGAACAGGAAAGGCATTTTGTGCTGGGCAAGATTTATCAGAGGCTATAGATCCAAATGGTCCGGGTATTGAAAAAATTGTTAGAGAGCATTATAATCCCATTATTTTAAAATTAAGAAAAATAGAAAAACCGATTATAGCCGCAGTAAACGGTGTTGCTGCTGGAGCAGGAGCAAATATAGCTTTGGCATGTGATATTGTAGTAGCGACTCAATCCGCTTCGTTTATACAAGCATTTAGTAAAATTGGATTAGTGCCTGATAGTGGTGGTACATTTTTCTTACCTCGTTTGGTTGGTTTTCAAAATGCAACAGCCTTAATGATGCTTGGAGATAAAGTATCTTCAACAGATGCTCAAAGCATGGGAATGATCTATAAGGTTTTTTCTGATGAAACATTTATGGATGAGGTTTTAAAATTAGCAGACACTTTATCTAAAATGCCTACAAGAGCCATTGGTTATACAAAGCGATTGCTAAATGAAAGTATGACCAATAACCTTCAAGAACAATTGAATCAAGAAGGCAGCTTACAAGTAGAAGCAGCTAATTCTTACGATTATAAAGAAGGTGTCAATGCATTTTTAGAAAAAAGAAAACCTGAATTCAAAGGCCAGTAATTTTACTTAACTCTAAGTTGTTTACAAATTATGTGTGATGATTCTGATTCAGTTTCATTATTCGTGTAATTTTAGAATTATGATTACAACAAAATTTTACACATTAATTTTTACATTCGTTGTTTTGGTAGCCTATGCTCAGCCAAAAAAAGAATACTACGATTCCGAACAACTAAAATTAAAATCTGAAACAAACATTGTAAAAGGCATGCCTCATGGTAGACATGTTGAATTTTATAAAAGTGGAATTATATCTCGTAAAGGTTCATTTTACAATGGAAAAGAAGATAGCACATGGTATTTCTATTATGAAAATGGAACTATAAAAGCTACGGAAACCTATTTGCGAGGTATTAAGAATGGTTATAATCGTTATTATTTTAAGAATGGTGGATTGGCTCAAGAAACTGTTTTTAAAAACAATTTAGCGGATAGTATTTGGACTTCTTATTACGATTCTAAGATTGTAAAAAGTAGAGAAGCATTTGTGAGAGGAAAAAAACAAGGACTTTGGGTTTACTACTATGATAATAAAAATCAAATTGAGAGTATAGGTACTTTCGAAAATGATTTAAAACAAGGCGAGTTAACACATTATTATAGGAATGGACGAATTGCATCTGTCAGTAATTTTAAAAGTAATGAGCAATTTGGAAAATCAGAGGCGTATTACGAAAATGGACAAAAGAAGTTTGAGAAGGAATATATTGACTCTACACAATTTTTGTTACAGAATTTATGGGATGAAAAAGGTAAACATATTATTAGTAATGGTAATGGCACATTAACGGCTCAGTTTGATAACGGCATGATTAAAGCCCAAGGTGCATATAAAGATGGTTTTTTAAATGGAGTTTGGCGATATTTTCACACCAATGGTGAGTTGGATTATGAATGTGTTTATGAAAAAGGCATTTTAAATGGATACTATTCTTCCTATTATCAAAATCATAAAGTGAAAAGTGAAGGGTCTTTTAATAATGGAAAGAAAAATGGTACTTGGAAATTTTATACTGAAAAAGGTGAAATTGAAATGGAAGGTACCCTCAAAGAAAATTTAAGAAATGATAAATGGACCTACTATTACCCAAACGGAAAAAAAGAGTCAGAAGGGTTATTTGTTGATGATAAACAAAATGGAATTTGGGAATATTTTTATCCTACTACCGAAAAATGGAAATTTGGAAACTTTGAAAACAATGTAAAAGTTGGTGTTTGGACTACTTGGTTTGAAAATGGAAAAAAACTACAAGAGGGTAGTTATACATTTGGCAAAGAAAATGGTGTTTGGCAAAGTTGGTATGAGAATGGGCAATTAAAAGATCAAGGGGCTTATAAAGAAGCAGTGATTATTGGCCTTTGGGAAGGATGGTATATGAATGGAAAAATAAATTATAAAGGTAATTATAATGAAAAGGGGAAGAAAAACGGTGCTTGGGAATATTGGTTTGAAAATGGCTCTTATAGAGAATTAGGCTCGTACGTAAGTGGAATTAAACATGGCCATTGGACCTCTTATTTTGAAAAAGGCAATTTTGTAGACAGTGATGGTAATTATAGAAAAGGAAAACAACACGATACCTGGCTCTATTATTATGAGACAGGCGGTTTAATGAAATCTCAAAATTTTAAAGAAGGACATTTATCCGGGAAGTCAATTTCTTATTATTCAAATAATAAAATCCAATCGGAATGTAATTATAAAATTATTTCTGAAAAAAGAAAAGGTAAGAAGCAATCTGTTGCCCATGGTAATTGGATTTTTTATGATAAGTTAGGAAATGAATTGAGTCGATTTTCTTATAAAAATGGAATAAAAAAGTAGTAGTTAGAAAACGTTAGTAACGCATCAAAAACAGTAATTATGGCATTTATTTTACCTGTTAATAATATAGAACCAAGTTTTGGAGTCAATTGTTTTATTGCTCCGAATGCAACAATTGTTGGCGATGTAGTTTGTGGTAATGATTGTAGTTTTTGGTTCAACGCTGTTATTAGGGGTGACGTTAATTCGATAAGAATTGGTAATAAAGTTAATATTCAAGATGGAGCGGTTATTCATTGCACATATCAGAAAACAAAAACCATTTTAGGTAATAATGTCTCAATTGGACACAATGCTATTGTACATGGTTCAAAAGTGGCTGATAATGTATTGATTGGAATGGGTGCTATTGTTATGGATAATTGCGAAATTGGAAGTAATTCAATTATTGCTGCAGGTGCCGTCTTAATAGAAGGTACAGTTGTTCCAAGTGGTTGTATCTATGCAGGTGTGCCGGCAAAAAAAGTAAAAGACATATCTCAAGAATTAATTCATGGAGAAATAGACCGTATTGCCAATAATTATTTGATGTATAGTAGTTGGTTTAAATAACTACTGAAGTAATCCTAATTCTAATAATAACGATTTCACTTCTTTATTTTTATGCAGTAAACGACCGTGAATCCCTGTTTTACATGCTCCATCAACGTGTTGTTGAGTATCATCAATAAATAAAGTCTCTTGCGCAATGAGCTTATTTTCTTTTAGCACTTCTTCAAAAATTATTTGGTCAGGTTTGCGCATGCCCATTCTACAGGAATAATATACTTTTTCGAAATAAGGCTCTAAATTTTTAGAACCACTTGTTTTAAATAAGTCAGCTTCAAAGGCGTTGATATGTGTTTCATTTGTATTACTTAATAAAAACAACCTGTATTTAGGTTTTAAGGTTTCTAAAAGAGATAGTCGTTCTAATGGAAAATCGAGTAACATGGCGTTCCAAGCGGCAATAAGTTCTTGATTGTTATTATTAGTTTTAATTAATTTTTTTATTTCTAAAAAAAAATCAGATTCTGTAATCATTCCCTTATCAAACAAGTCGAAAATTTGATTTTGTTGTATTTGGGAATAGACTGATTCAAAAGGTGTTTCGGTTAGTTTATTAAATTTATAAATTGTTTTGTGGATGTCTAAATTAATAATGACACCACCTAAATCGAAAATTATATTTTTTATTTGCTTCATAAATTTTGAAAATAGGATACAAATATATACTTTTGCAGTCTTAAATCTGAACTAGATTTCAGATTGGGCCTATAGCTCATTCGGTTAGAGCAACTGACTCATAATCAGTAGGTGCCTGGTTCGATTCCAGGTGGGCCCACAAAAAAAGTGTAGAAATTTCTACACTTTTTTTGTAAGGATAAGTTTTCTGTTTAAATCTAATTATCCATTATTAAAGGAAGTATTTCTATTGTTTTTTTTAATTGATAAATTGGTAAAGTAAGTTTAAATTTAGTCATTTTAGCCGAGTTAATGTCTTTGATAAATTGAATGGCTATCTAGTTGATTAACTGAAAATTATTACCAAAAACGCTCGTTTATTTACATGATTTTTTAATTTATTTTGCGTATTATTGCTGAAGAATATAAAAGTATGAGTGTGTTTAAACAATTTAAATTAATGATTAAAAAAATAGCCTTATTATTTCTTATTGCAGTATTTCATACAGCGTGTGTTCAAACGAAGGAAATAACCTATTTTCAGCCTAAAAACCAAACTTCGGATAATGAAAAAGTAAATCTGAACGAACATTTGGTTATTAAATTACAACCGGGTGACATCATCAAAGTTTTTGTAAATAGTTTAAGTCCTGAAGCTAATACCATGTTTAATATTTTTCCTGAAACACAAACTCAAATGAATCAGGTAAATTCAACCATTCCAGCCATAGGATTTTTGGTAGATTCTGAAGGTGCTATTATTTTACCATTAATAGGAAAAATGATTGTTGGCGGGTTAAGTCCAAAAGACGCTGCAGATTTAATTTCTCATAAATTAGAAAAATACTTAGAACAACCAACCGTAAGCGTTAGGTTAATGAATTTTAAAATTTCAGTTTTAGGTGAAGTAGCTCGACCATCTCTTTATAGTATAACCAACGAGAGAGTAACATTGACAGAAGCTCTTAGTTTAGCTGGAGATTTAACCATTTATGGTAAAAGACAAAATGTATTAATTATTCGTGAGGTGGATGGCAAAAGAGAATTTGCACGTATTGATTTAACTCAAAGAGATTTATTTAGTTCGCCTTATTATTTTCTTAGACCAAATGATATCGTTTATGTTGAACCATTAAAAGGAAGACTTACTAGCACAAGTCGTGCGGTTCAGTTGGCGCCAATTGCCATCAGTTTGCTGACCTTCTTAACGATCATCACTCAAAATATTTTAATTAAATAAACGAGTTATTAATTATTTAAAAATTACTAATGAATTCACCTAAAGACGATTATTTTTTTCAAGAAGAAAATGATAAAATACCCTTTGATTTAAAAAAAACACTCTATAAATATTTAGCATATTGGAAATGGTTTTTTGTATCTCTTTCGCTTTCACTTTCATTTGCGTTTCTATATTTAAAATTCCAAACTCCTGAGTTTAATATTCATACAAGTATTTTAATAAAGGATGAAAAAAAAGGATTAGGTCAAGATGATATGCTTAAGCAACTTGATATTTTTTCATCAAATAAAGTCGTTGATAATGAAATTGAGATTTTAAAATCTTTTTCATTAATGGAAAAGGTTGTTAAGTCTTTGAATTTGAATGTAAGCTATAGTATTAAAAAAACATTTCGAAACATTGAATTGTATGATGAAAGTCCTATTTTATTTAATCTCATTGAAGAAAATAACCAAACGTTTTTAGAGCCATTAGAAATTGAAATCATTAATTCAAAATCGGTAAAAATAAATGGTATCTTATATCCGGTTGATACAAAATTAAAAACTCAATTTGGTACGTTTCAAATTTCATTAACGGGCAAAAATCCAGAGGTGAAACTTTTGATGGTTAGTATTCAACCAATCAGTGTTGTCACAGAAGGATTACAATCTAATTTAACAATTGAACCTTCTAGTAAGATGTCGAGCGTTTTAAATTTAAATTTGAATAATCCGGTTCCTCAAAAAGGAAAAGATATTTTAAATAATTTAATTGAAGCTTATAATCATGATGCATTAGATGACAAAAATAAGGTTGCAGCCAATACGTTAGTATTTATTGAAGAACGTTTGAACCTGCTTTCTAGTGAATTGGAGGTTGTTGAAAAAAGAGTCGAAAATTTTAAATCAAGTGAAGGAATTACTGATATTAGTGCTGAAGCCACATTATTTTTAGAAAGTGTAAAAGAAAATGACGTGCAATTTAATCAAGTTAAAATACAACAAAGTGTTTTGAGTGGTATTGAAGAATACGTTAAAAATAAAGAAAACAAACAAGGCTTAGTTCCAGCAACTTTAGGGATAAATGATCCAACATTGATTGATTTATTGAAAGAATTATCAACTCTTGAAATGCAGAGAGAGCGACAATCTCGCTTAGTAAAATCTGATAATCCAATTGCTTTAGGTATGGATGATCAAATTCGAAGTTTGAAAAAGAATATTTATGAAAATGTTCAAAGTTTAAAACAAAATTTGAAACTCACAGTTATACAATTGCAGAGTCAAAATCAACGCTTAGAATCCATGATTAAAACCATTCCTGGTAAAGAGCGAGCATTGGTTGATATTAGCAGAGAGCAGGCCATTAAAAATAATTTATTTACATTTTTATTGCAAAAAAGAGAAGAAACTGCATTGTCTTTCGCTTCTGCAGTAAGTGATAGTAGAACCATCGATTTGGCAAGAAGTGGAACCGATCCATTTAAACCAATTAGCCGTAATGTTTATTTATTATTGATAATTATTGGTTTTGCTATTCCGTTTGCAACTATTTATATTATTGATTTATTAAATGATAAAATCAGAGTAAGAAAAGATATTGAACGCGTTACACAATTACCAATTTTAGGTGATATAACATGGGAGAGTCATACAAATTCATTATCTATTAATAGTAAAAGTAGAAATGTATTTTCAGAGCAGGTAAGAGCATTGCGCACCAATCTATCTTTTTTATCTTATAGTGGTAAAGACGTTCAAGTTATTTTATTCACTTCAAGTGTGAGTGGTGAAGGAAAGTCATTTGTTTCTTTGAATTTAGGTGCTAGTTTGGCAATGCTTGGTAAGAAAACAGTCATCTTAGAATTTGATATGCGTAAACCTAAATTAATGTCGGGTTTAACCATGAATGAAAAAGTAGGATTGAGTAGCTATTTAATAGACAGAGCAAACTTAGATGATATTATTTTACCGATTGAACAGCAAGAAAATTATTACATCATACCTAGTGGACCAATACCTCCCAATCCTGTGGAGTTATTATTAAATGGACGAATTGAAACTTTATTCGCTGAGCTTAGAACTCGCTTTGATTACATCATTATTGATGCACCCCCAATTGGTGTTGTAACAGATGCTCAGATTTTAGAAAAGCAGGCTGATACTACCTTATTTGTTTTAAGACAAGATTATACGCCAATTGAACGTGTGAAATATGTTGATAATTTGAGTAAAGAAAACAGATTTAAGAGCATCAATTTAGTGTTTAATGGTGTTATTGAAAATGCTAAATATGGTTATGGCTATAGCTCTGGTTATGGCTATGGTTACGGCTATGGCTACGGTTATTACAAATAGTTTAAATAAGCATTATTTTCAATAAAATGCGCAAAAAAAATGAAATACGTATTAAACCTCATTTTTTTATTTTTAAATTAGTTTGATCATTAGTTTCTTTTGAACCGTTTTTAAACTCTTGTTTAAAATCACCTCATTGCTTTAAATGAATTTAGGTTCAAATTTGTAAATTTGTTTTGTATTGAACATGTATTTTTAGTTATTAGATTATTTTAGATTTCTTTTAACTAGTTTAACAATCCTTTTTTATAGGATTTAAATCAGCACTCATTTGTGCGATATATTCTTTGTAAAAGGAATCTTCTTGCGCAACCAATAGGTATTTCTAATTAATATCCTCATGCCACAAGAACCATGGTAAATAAAAAACGCTTATCAAATATGACAAGCGTTTTTTGTAATGACCTATTTGATTAATTACTGATTTCGAAACGGATGGTTCTGTTTTTTCTTTTGTTAATTGTATCGTTGTCATATAGCGCATTGTCTGAACCGTAACCTATGTTTTTATTAAAACGTGATATATTAACTCCACGTTTTATTAATTCTTGTTTGACGTATTCTGCTCTTTTTAAAGATAGCACTCTATTGTATTCGGTAGAACCAAAATTACAGGTATGACCAATGATGTTTATTTTAAAAGTTAAATCTGATTTCAATACAGCTGCGATTTGATCTAATTTTTTTAGTCCAAATTCGTCTAATGTAAGTAAATTTAATTCAAATAAAACTTCTTCAGCAAACGCGTTAGCATTTTTAATTACCAGTGCTTGTCTCTCTTTCAGTTTGTTAAGATTTTCTAATGCTGTATCAATAGGCTCTGGCGCTATATCTTTTACAACCGTCGTTGTATCTACAACAGGTAGATACATGATATCTTTTTGAATAACACTTTGATTACCATTTTTATTATTTTTTCCAGATTTAAAATCTCTACTATCAAATTTAAAAATTAATCCAATGGCATATTGCGTATGGTTACCTTGATTATTACTGGCATTCCATTTTCCAAGAGCTTGAACATTAAAGCCTAGTTGAGGAGAAACCCAAAAATTGCTACCTATACCACCATTTAAGGTGATGATATTTTGTGCTGGTGTTTTCACATCTCCTTGATTTACTTTTCTGTCCGCACTTATCATGGTGTAACCTCCCCCAATTGCTAAAAACGGATCAAACCAGCTAGTTTCTCCAATTAATTCGTTGATATCATATTTAATTAATAAATCAGTTGCAAAATAGTTTCTATTATAATTTGAAACTCTACCTTGAATCAAATTATTTTTTTTATAAATATTATAGGATAATGCTAAATCTAAACTCAAACCATAATTAAACATTTTCTCTATATTTAATCTAGAAGGAAATGGAGCCATGTTCCAAGAATCTTTGATATCAAATAATTTATCAAAGCGATGGTTGTTATCGTCGACAATATTAAATCCTAATCCAACACACCAATCCGTATTTTTATAATTATTTTGTCCAACTAATATATTTTGGCAAATGATTATTAATAAGAGTACGATTTTAATGAAATTTTTCATGTACTAATTTTGTATATTTTTTGTGCAAATATAATCTTAAATAAAGTAACTACAATATATATTTTTTCATCGACAATTAAATATTATTTGTGCTATAAATACATTGATTAATCTGTTTGAATTAAAAAATGTTATGTTATTGTAAATTATAATTCAGGATTTATTTTTTCACCCGAACTTGGTGTAGCTGTTTTTCTTTTTATTTTTTTATAATGATCAACCATATTATTTGGATGAATACTTCTTTTTGCTAATCTAACAGCGCTTGTTGTGAATCTATAAATTACAGAAAATGAATATTGGGTATAGTTGTCGTTTTTATTTCCCAAGCCTAGTTTTCCTAAGCCAAATTTTCCTAATGCTTGCGTACCAAAGGCAATATCTTCGGTAATCCATAAATTAAAGCCAAATCCAATATTATAGTTAAGTCCATTTTGTGCCTTGCCTTGAATATCACCTGCTTTAACTTGCTTTTCGGCGCTTATCGAACTAAAACCAAATCCTGAAGTTACAAAAGGATCAAACCAATACGTTTCTCCAAACCATTCATTTAAATCGTATTTCGCCATGGCATCAAAACTAAAAAAGTTTCGTTTGTAATTTGAAAAGGTGCCTAAGATGATATTGTTTTTATTATATACATTGTAGTTAGCAATCCCTTCAACACTTATTCCATATTTCAACACTTTTTCAACATTAACACGAGTTGGGTAAGGAGGAATGTTCCATGAATTTTTGGCATCAAATAGTTTTTGAAATTGATAATTATTATCATCTACAATATTTACACCAAGTCCGATTAGCCATGGAGATCGTTTAAACCATAAACTTGATTCTTGTGCAAAAAGGGTTTGAATAAAAAATATTAGACAAATTATGTTGATTAAACTATATTTTTTCATAACTGATTTTTTCTTTAACAAGTTTACAATTTTTTTAGATTAGAGCCAAAGATTATCTAAGTTATTTATTAGTAAAGAGCTGAGTTTTATCATGTTGTTTTTTGTAATTATTTAATTATTAATCGTAATTTTACGATTAATATGATTGAAAATAAAAATAGTCAGTTTGCGAAAAAAACAAACTTGGTTTCTGGATACGCAAAGGCACTATCACATCCTGCGCGAATAGCCATATTAAGGCTTTTAATTAAAAAAAACGCTTGTATTTGTGGCGATATTGTTGATGAATTGCCTCTCTCTCAAAGCACCGTTTCACAACATTTAAAAGAATTGAAAAAGGCAGGTTTAATTAAAGGCGATATTTCTGGTGTAAAAGTGTGTTACTGTATTAATGAGTTAGAATGGAAAAAAGCACAAAAAATGATTCAAGAATTGTTTGAATCATATCAAAGTTTGACGTCATGTTGTTGACATGGACTCAATTAAAATTAATATTAAAAATTAAATTATGAAATTATCAGAGATTAAAGAAACATTAAAATCACTTAATGCGATTACTTTTGTATTACCAAACGGAAGCATTGTGCCACAACATTTTCATGTGACTGAAGTTGGCCAAATTACCAAACATTTTATTGATTGTGGTGGAACAGTTCGAGATGAGAAAACTGCTAATTTTCAATTATGGGAGGCAAATGATTTTGACCATCGTTTAGCTCCTCAAAAACTATTAGATATTATTAACCTATCAGAAAAAATTTTAGGCATCGAAGATTTAGAAATAGAAGTTGAATATCAAAATGAAACCATCAGTAAGTATGGATTAGAATTTAATGGAAAAGAATTTGTGTTAGTTGCAAAATTAACTAATTGCCTGGCTCCTGATAAATGCGGAATCCCTGCAAGTAAATTGAAAGTTAATTTAGCTGATGTGAAAAATAAAACGACCTGCACTCCAGGAGGTAAATGTTGTTAGATATGATATTGTAATTATGTATTCTAAAATTAAAACATATTGTGACAATCTAAGCCGTGATTTTGAATTAATTTCTGTTGAAAGAAAAATACTTCTAGAGAAAATTTCAGCTTATATTACTTCTAAAAAAAAGAAAGGTGAATTGATTAATTTAGTTTACATCTGTACACATAATTCTCGTCGAAGTCATTTTGGTCAAATATGTGCGCAGCTTGCTGCAAATTATTATGAAATACGAAATGTTCATGTTTTTTCTGGAGGAACAGAAGCAACTGCATTTAATGTCAATGCTATTAACGCTATTGAACGCATTGGATTTACGATAAAAAAAATGAGTCATGATTTAAATCCTTTATTTCATATGTATTATTCTGATGCGTTGGAACCAATTGTGTGTTTTTCAAAAGTGTATAATCATTCTCAAAATCCAATAAATAACTTCGCTACAATTATGACTTGTAGTGATGCTGAAGAAAATTGTCCTTTTATTCCTGGTGTTGAATTACGCATTGGAACAACGTATGATGACCCTAAAGCATTTGATAATACACCCATACAGGATTCTAAGTATGATGAAAGATTGAAACAAATTGCAATTGAAACCTTTTATGTTTTTTCCTTAATTAAATAGCTATGTCAAATTTCAATTGTGCACCCGCTTCAAACCGAAAAAAATTAAGCTTCTTAGACAGTTACTTAACCTTGTGGATATTTTTAGCAATGGCAATAGGTATTTCTATTGGTTATTTTATTCCAGGCACTTCAGTTTTTATTAATTCCATGTCGAAGGGCACTACTAATATTCCTTTGGCCGTAGGTTTAATTTTAATGATGTACCCGCCATTAGCAAAAGTGAATTATGGAAAAATTCCACAAGTATTTAAAAATATAAAATTGATTTTTGTTTCATTATTTATTACATGGGTTATTGCGCCTTTTTTCATGTTTATATTATCTTATTTGTTTTTAAAAGATTACCCCGATTACATGACAGGTTTAATTTTGATTGGCATTGCACCTTGCATTGCTATGGTTATTGTTTGGAATGAATTAGCAGAAGGTAATAGAGAATACATAGCTGGCTTAGTAGGTTTAAATAGTTTATTACAAGTGCTATTATATTCTGGTTACTCTTATTTATATTTAACTAAAGTACCTGTTCTTTTTGGTATGAAAGCGTTTGATATTTCGATTAGTATGTCTCAAATTGCTGAAAGTGTTTTTATTTATTTAGGAATTCCCTTTTTTGCCGGTATAATTAGTCGTTACTCATTAATTAAATTAAAAGGAGAAGAATGGTATCATCATAAATTTATTCCTTTTGTTTCTCCAATCACATTAGTTGCCTTATTGTTTACGATCATCATAATGTTCAGTTTGAAAGGAGAAATGATTGTTGAAATTCCAATGGATGTAATTCGGATTGCAATTCCTTTAGTGATTTATTTTGCAGTTATGTTTGTGATTACTTTTTTTATTGCGAAAAAAATGGGAGCAGATTATTCAACTAATGTAGCATTATCATTTACAGCAACAGGAAATAATTTTGAATTAGCTATAGCTGTTGCAATTGGTGTCTTTGGTATTAACAGCGCTCAGGCATTTGCTGGTGTAATTGGACCTTTAGTTGAGGTTCCAGCATTAATTATGTTGGTTAAATTTTCTTACTGGTTAAAAGAAAAATACTATAAACCTATTCGTTAATTTTTTTTGTTTGTCTGAGATAAAGGATGTCACCAATTTTTAGTGTGTCTTCACTTTTTAATTTATTTTTTTTACATAAACTATTTAGTCTAATGCCATGCAATTGCGAAATAGATTTGAGTGTTTCGTTTTTTTGAACAACATGATATGGTTCCAGCGCTCTTCTTCGTTTTTTTTGAATGTATATTTTTTGCCCGTAGGTTAATTTATCTGATTTATTTAAGTCATTGTAATTTAGGAGATCTTTTAGTTCTAACTTAAAATCATTGGCAATCTTATAAAATGAATCATTCTCTTTAGCTATAATAAATTGGATATGATTAAAACGGTATACTTGCCTAATAACAAGTTCTGGCTGAATAATTTCTTGAGATGGAAAATTTAATTTGGGAGTATTTTCGATCCGATTTAAGTCTTGTAAGTTGTATTTTTCAATTAATTTAATTAAGCGTTCTGGATAGCTCGGATCAGTTGCGTAGCCGGCATTTTTTAAACCATAACACCATCCTTTGTAATCAGTTATTTTTAATTCAAATAAGGATGCGTACCTAGATCTTGAAAATAAAAATAAACTGTGATCGCTATATGAATCTAATACATGGTCGTATTTTCTAAAGCATTCATTTGCTTCATCATCATCCATAATATATGTTTCTCCCGACCATTCTTTGTGACATTTAATACCAAAATGATTATTTGCATTACGACAGAGTGGACTATTACCGTTGCCCGATTCTAGCATTCCTTGAGCAAGTGTTATACAAGCAGGAACTTTATGTAAATACATTTCTCTTATGGCATCGTCTTTAAATGATGCAATGTATTCTTCAGGAGTCATTTTATTTTGACTCAATAAAGAGCTACTTAATAATAGGAGTAAGTAAATGCGATTATATAATTGAATAGACATCTTTATTTTTTGCGTAATGATTTTAAATTCATTTTCTCTATTTCATTCATTTTTTCAATGCATGTTGTAAATGCAACGGGATTGACATGTTTAATGTTATCTTTAATTAATTGATACGTTTGATTTGGATACACATTATAACATTCGCGTAGTGCCCAACCTACTGCTTTCTGCACATAATATTCCGTATCATGTATTAGATTTAAAATTAACGGTTGAGCAAAATCAAATTCAACTTGTTTTTTTTTAGTTCGTGCATAATAAAAAAGACAAACTAAAGACTGTCTTCTTTCCCATAAGGCATTTGATTGATTCCATTTTAAAATCAATGATTCCATAGCTTTTTTTGTCTCATCGTTTTCTAATAATCGAGTTAAATATTTAGATAAATTATCAGAATGAGCCCAATTATCAACTTTTTTAATCCATTTCGGCAATACCTTTAATTGATTTTTTGCAGGAATATGTTGATGATTTTTATCTAAAAAAATGAATGATAAATTTTTAACTTCAAAATATGTGCTTTCTATAAATAACCTGTGAAATTGGTGAAACGATCTTAATTTCGAATCATTCAATATATCAAATCCATATTTAAATCGTTCTACTTGATCTTTAGATGTAAGCCCCAGGACAGATAAATTAGTCCCAATGTATTTTTTTAATTTTTCAGCTTTTTGTTTATCTACCTTTTTTGATAGAATAGTTAAACTTTCTTCTGCTTCTCTGGTATGTTTGCTTATAATTGATTCCATTTATATAAAATTAATGAAATGAAAGGATTAAATTTAACTATTTATATGCTTATTTTTTAACCTATTTGATTGAATTTATTTTATTAAGTAAAAAAAATTAGTTTTGGTATTCAGTTTTATTAGGGCTTTTTAATTTCATTTGTAGTCTAATTTTGATACCAAGAGTATGCGAGGCTACGTTATAATCTATTGATATCATTATTAAATCATTATTTTTTTGTAATTTTAAAATCGTACTAATTACTAAATCAAACTAATGAAATCAATATTAGGAATTATTCCTGCTCGTTATGCTTCAAGCCGTTTTCCAGGAAAACCATTAATTGAAATACTTGGTAAATCAATGATTCAGCGTGTTTACGAACAAGCTAAAAAATCAGCTTTATTATCAGATGTTATTGTTGCTACGGATGACGAACGTATATTTAAGCATGTTGAAAGTTTTGGAGGAAAGGCAGTGTACACAAAAGAGTCTCATCCAAGCGGAACAGATCGTTGCTTCGAAGCCCTTCAAAATTTTAATTCAAAATTTGATTATGTTATTAATATTCAAGGCGACGAACCGTTTATAGACCCTTCGCAGATTGATTTATTATGTGAAGTTTGTGATGGTAATACGGAACTTGCAACTTTGATGATTGAAGTTGATTCGCATGAAGTTTTATTTGATATGGGCGAGGTGAAAATAACATTGAATAAGAATAACGAAGCACTTTATTTTAGTAGAATGGTTATACCATTTATTAAGGGTAAAGCGCAAGAAGAATGGCATTTACATCATACTTATTATAGACATGTTGGGATGTATGCTTATAGAAATGATGTGTTAGAGCAGGTAACAAAATTGAATACATCTTCTTTAGAAAATGCAGAATCGCTTGAACAATTGCGTTGGCTTGAAAATGGTTTTAAAGTAAAATGCGCAATTACTCAATTTGATAGTCATTGCATTGATACACCTGAAGATATTGAAAAAGTAATACGCTTAATGAAATTATAAAAGAAGATGGAAAACAAGAATTTAATTTTTATATGTGGTTTTATGGGTTGTGGTAAAACAACTCAAGGAAAAAAATTAGCTAAGCTCACAGGGTATTTTTTTATAGATTTAGATGAATATATTGCTGATAAATTCGATAAAAATATTACAGATCTTTTTAAGGAAATAGGCGAAACCGAATTCAGAATGATTGAAGCCAATGCACTAAATCAATGTATAACAGATAATCAAAAAACTATCATTGCAACTGGAGGAGGCACACCTTGTTTTAATAATAACATGGATTTAATGAAGCAAAGTGGGAAAGTTATTTATTTAAAAATGACTGCGATTGATTTATTTGCTAGATTGTTTAATGCAAAGGGAGATAGGCCATTAATTAAAGATAAAGATGATGAAGATATGCTTTTGTATATTGAAAATTTATTAAAAACGCGAGAAGTATTTTATAACCAATCCGATTTAATTGCAGACGGAACTGTATTTGGCGTTGAGGTTTTAAGGGATGATATTTTAAAATTGATTTAATTGACTAATGCCTAAGAAAATAATATTACTTTTTTTTTCTTTTTTTTTCTTTTCGAAAATTCATGGGCAATTTGAGCAATATAAAAATTGCGGATTTCAAGTTGGCTTTGTTAGTGCAATTGGAACTCATTTTCAGCGCATTGGTTTCGTAACTCAAGTTTATTATGTATCTAATTTTACACAGATAAACGCATCATTTAGAGTATATGATAATTTTAAAAATTTAGGACCAAAAGGTGAATATCTTGAACTTTGCACTTCTTTGGGTTTAGTATTAGGTTATGGTAAAAAAAATAATGAATCGAATTATTTTATAAGCTGTGTAGGAAATCAAACTGGTTATAAGAATTCTTTTTCTTATTGCTACAATGTGTGGTATAATAAAATTAAAACCTCTCAGGTTACTGGTATTGTTGCCTTTCAATTCGATAAATTTTCTATAATTACAGAAAATGATTTATTAGCTAAACCCATTTTAGATCGATTTAGAACTGGGGCAATTTTATTACAATACCAAGATAAATACATTCAATATGCAGTAAACTGTACTATGTGGACCGGTAAAATGGGTATAGCAGTTAGAAATGATACGATGTTTCCTTCAGGTTATGTTACCTCTAAAGGTGGTATTTATAGTGATTTATCACATGGATTGTTGAGTGCACAAGTTAAGATTGCGAATGAGTATGGCCAATATTTTCAGTTAAATATGGGTATAGATGCAGAGCAAGTAAGAAATACAGTTCAAAATAAATTAATACATGATATGGTATTTTTACCAAGAAGCTTATATAAATCAAACAATTGTCAATTACCAATGCTTGATACCAAAAATGAGCAGTATTTAAAACGACCAAATCAACACATTAAAAAACCATCTCTATTTTTTAATGCTCAAACATCTCCAAATGTATTTTATTAAATAGATTAAGTGATGGTATCATAGAGCAAAAACGATGTAGAATTTTTATTTATTTATAAATTTAATAAAGGTTTTCTGTCAATAAAACCTCCACCAATTAAATCATTTCCTTCGTAAATAACAGCACTTTGGCCAGGAGCAATTCCTGTTGCTGCTTCATGAAATACAATATTTAATTTATTATCAAGTGTATTTATAGTGCTTAATCTACCAGAATCTTTGTAACGTATTTTTGTGAGTGCAACATAATCTTCAGGTAAAGTCTCATACTTTATTAAGTTAAAATCCCTCACATTTATTTCCATTTCTTTTAAATCATCTAAGTCTCCTAAGATAACGGTATTTGTTTCTGGTATAATTTCTTTAACAAATACTGGTTCACCCATAGCTAAATCTAATCCTTTACGTTGACCAATAGTATAAAAAGGATAGCCACGATGCGTGCCAACTTTTTTTCCTTTATACAAATAATTTCCACCTTCAACTTTTGCTTCTAAGTTTGGCAAACGGTGTTTTAAAAATGCTCTGTAATCATTATCAGGAACAAAACAGATGTCATAACTTTCGCTTTTGTTTGCTAAGTCAATAAAACCAGCATCTTTAGCCATTTGTTTAATTTCAGTTTTTTTATAACCACCCAAAGGATACATGGTTCGTTTTAAACTTTCTTGATCTAATCCCCACAAAACATAAGTTTGGTCTTTGCTGTGGTCTAATCCTTTATAAATAATTTTGCGATTATTTTCTTCACGCAGTTGTGCATAATGTCCAGTGGCAATAAATTCACAATCTAGCATATTTGCTCTTTTTAAGAGAGCTTCCCATTTGATATGCGTATTGCATAATACACATGGGTTTGGTGTTCGTCCAGCAAGGTATTCTTCTACAAAATTATTAATTATTTGATCTCCAAATTCTCCTCTAATATCTAATATATAATGAGGAAACCCAAATGTAACAGCCATCGATCGTGCATCGTTAATACTGTCTAAACTACAACAACCAGTTTCTTTTTTCGTACTTCCTGATGTTTCATAGTCCCATGTTTTCATGGTTATGCCGATTACTTCATAGCCTTGTTCATGAAGCATCATGGCTGCTACCGAACTATCAATACCACCACTCATTGCCACTAATACTTTTCCGTGCTTACTCATTTTTGGTACGACTATAAATTATTTACCTTATTTTGGTTTAATTTTGTTTTTGCAATGGTTCAACAGTTTTAGTTTTATCTTCTGTTGATTTATTTTTATTAAAAAAATTTTCTGTTTCTTTTTGTGAAGCCAATCTTCCTAATTTATATAATTCTTTTTCTTTTATTTTCCCATCTTGTTCCTTGTATATCCATGGTCCATTTTTTTGCCCATTCTTATAAAACCCTGAAGCAACCTGAACTCCGTTTGGAAAGTAATAGGTGTTTTTTCCGTCCATCAAACCATTTACATAATTACCTTCGCCTTTAACTATATTTTTATCAAAGTATTGTTTAAAGGTTCCATGTTTTAAATCCATTTTGTAATGGTATTCTTCACTTACTATTCCATTAGAAAAATACACAACAGATACTCCATTCTTTTTCCCTAATAAAAAAGTTTCCTTTGAAATGATTAATCCTTTTTCATCATAAAAACTCCATGTTGAATCTTTTAGTTCATTAATGTATTTGCCGTAAGCCATCATTTTACCATTTGGATGAAATAGAGTGGAGTATCCTATTTTTCCATTTTGAATAAATAACATTTTAGATTTAATTGAATCGTTAGGATAATAATATTTAAATAAACCTTGAGGTAAGTTGTCTTTGAAGTTACCTTCGTAAATTAATTTTTTAGTAGTTGGATCTGTTTTTTTCCAATGGCCTTGTTTTAATCCTTTTTCATCAGTTTTATTTTGCGCCACACTAAAATAAACATTTAGTAATAACATTAAAATGGCGATATTTTTTTTCATGTTGTATTATGATGATTGTTATATAACTAAGTTACAATAGTGGTTAATTAGTTTACAAAAGCGTATTTATAATTTATTTTTTATTGGATTTGCATATAGTTTAATAAATAAATTACGCAAAACATCTGGTTCTCCTACTAATTCAGAAATAGATTCGTTCGTGTAATTAATAAAATCATTCTTTTCGTTTTCGTTGTAATTTGTTTTAAAAATATTGGTTTGATTTAAAATATCATACGCAATATAATTTACCGGATTTAATTTATAATTTTGATGTATTTGTTTATCAATATAATTTGTCAACAGTTTTATTTTCTCATTTTCATTATTTAACTTGTTGATTTCATCTAATTCGTTTAATATTGGTGTTCCAAAAGCAACATGTATTTTACCTTTTGGTTGTTTAATCCCAGTAAGGATACTATTAAAATCTTCGTTTTTATCCTTTACATAGGTTCCCTGAAGATCTAATAAATATAATTCTTGAACTTTTAATTTATCGCAGGTGTCGTATTCGTAGCTAATTGTAATTGGAACGATATTTAATTCGGAAATACTTTGCTTAAAATCTTTGGAACCGCTTAGGTTAAGCATTTTCACTAAACCTGTTTGAGTGATATCATTTCCGTCTTTTGTTCTTCCATTGCGTTGAGCGATCCACATACTCACGTTTTTATCTAAAATGGTATGACGTATATACGCACTTAATTGTTTTGAGGTATCATATAATTCTTTAATAGTTCCATCACGTTTAACTGCAACCATTCGGTTCATTTTTCCGAAGTCGGTAATAAACCCTTCTTGCATTAAGTTTTCACCAAAAGTTATTTCGGATGTTTCAAATTCTTCCTTATCCAATATTATCTGTAAAATAGCACTGTCTAATAATATATCGCGATGATTTGCAATATATAAATAGGATGTATTTTTATCCAAATTTTCTAATCCACTCCAAGTTAATCCTGTAGATGTTTGTTTTAAAATAGTCCAAATGGCATGACTCATAAAATGAGTTTGGAATTCATAAGGTGATTTTGTGTTAATTGCTTTTTCAATCGCCTCTTGTTTTGAAAGATTTGGATTTAAATAGGCCATTAATTGTTGATAATATTCGTAATTTGAAATACGTTTCATTACCTCCGGCGATTCACTGTCGTAGTATGGTCTAAGTGATTCAAAGTTATATTCTTTTGCGAATTCACTTATTTTTTTTGCAGGTTCGGATGTGTAAAATTTCATATCTGATTTATTATTTAAAAAAAACAATTAGGCAAAAACACGGTTTAAATTTTATGTTTTTGCATATAGCTTTGTGTAAATTTAGGCTACTAAATTAACATTTTTAAAGCTAAAAACCGCAATTTGTTATTCATTAAAAATATTCTATATTTTCTACCTATAATTTTATAATAGCTTTTTGTAATTTCGAATTATTGATAATGAAAAAACGTAGTACTTATTTAAGTGTTGATTTAATTGGAAATATTAATTCTTTTAATTCGAAAAGAATAGCACAACATGTTGTTGCAGATAATTTGATGAATGATTTAGTGAAACTTTGCTTTGATAAGGATCACTTAATAAGTAGTAGAGCTGCATGGGTAATTTGGCATTGCTTTGAATTAGAAAAAAAAATAGTACTCCCTTATTTCGATACATTAATTGATAATTTGAAGAACGAACATTTACCTAATGGTGTTATTAGAAATACCTTACGTTTATTTCAGAAGTATCCTGTGCCTCAAAAAAAAGAATCGCAGATGCTAGATATATGTTATGGATTCATAATAGATAGTGGGCAGGCTATTGCTGTTAGGGCTTTTGCAATGACGGTTATTTACAATATTAGTTTACCTTACCCAGAATTATTATTAGAATTCAAGGGTATGCTTATCCATATTAATCATCCCGAAGAAAGTGCTGGAATAAAATCAAGAATAAGAAACACCTTGCGTCAAATTGAAAAATTAAGTATAAAAAATCATAAATTACTTTCGTAAATTTCGATTAATTGTTTTGTTATTTTTTCTTTATGAAATTTTTCTGCGTATAAAAATCCTTTATCAGCTATTTCATTTCTTAGTTTTTCTGAATTTAATAATTCATTGATTTTATCCGCAAGTAATGTTTCATTAAATGGATCAATGTAAATTGAATTAGGTCCTCCAGCTTCTGGAAAGCATCCGTTTTGATTTGTTATGACAGGTGTTTTAGAAATTAAAGCTTCTATAATAGGTATTCCAAATCCTTCAAAAATAGAAGGATAAATGAATACAGACGCATTTTGATAAATTATGGGTAATTGCCTATTCGTAACGTTTTCTAAAAACACAACTCTACTATTTAATTCGTTATGAGAAATATATTGTTCTATTTCATTAAAGTACTCTGTTTTTTTTCCTATCACGATTAAAGGTATTTCTTTAACCTGTTTCAAAGATTTTACGATAGTCAATAGGTTTTTACGTTTTTCGATAGTACCTACATAAAGTAAATATGAAGGGGGTAATGGATGAGTGTTTTTCACCTCTTGAATTTCATTTTCAGTATAATTTTTATAAAATGAATCATCACAACTTTGGTAAATTACTTTTATTTTTTGAGCAGGAATATTGAAAAATAAAATAATATCTTTTTTTGTTTCCTCGCTAATAGCTATGATTATATCAGCATTTTTACAGGCTGCATAAAATTTTCTTCGGTAGATTAATCGGTCTAATAATGGGTATAAATGAGGATATCTCAAAAAAATTAAATCATGAATAGTAACAATTTTTTTTCCTTTGAATTGTTTAATATTTATAGGTAATTCATTACTTAAACCATGATAAACGTCAATTTTTTTTTCAATTAATTTTTTAGTTATCGTGTAGGAACGCCAGTAGCTGCTAAAAATATTTGCAAATAAACCAGTTGGTTGGTTTATACTTACATTCTGTAATATTGAGACTTCTATATAGAAATCATTATTTCTAACTTTAGGCGAATATAAATATTGCTTTAAATCAGGACTTAAAGAATACAAGTTTTTAATAATTGTTCGAGCATAATTCCCCAAACCACTATTATTTAAAAATGCTCTTTTGGCGTCAAATGCTATTTTCAATTTCGCTAAGGTTAAACCGCAACATGATGTTCTCTCAAAGCATCATTAAGCGACGTTTTTAAATCAGTACTTTCTTTTCTTTTACCTATAATTAATGCACATGGTACTTGATACTCTCCAGCTGGAAATGTTTTAGTATATGAACCAGGAATAACAACACTTCTTTCTGGAACATATCCTTTTGTCTCAATAGGTTTGTTACCTGTCACATCAATTATTTTAGTTGACATTGTTAAACATACATTAGCCCCTAAAACAGCCTCTTTCCCAACTCTTACGCCCTCTACAACAATACAGCGAGAACCTATAAAACAATTGTCCTCTATAATAACTGGAGCAGCTTGAATTGGTTCTAAAACGCCACCAATTCCAACACCCCCGCTTAAATGAACGTTTTTTCCAATTTGCGCACAACTTCCAACTGTAGCCCAAGTATCTACCATTGTTCCTTCATCTACATATGCGCCAATATTAACAAAACTCGGCATGGTTATCACATTTTTTGATATATAACTTCCATACCTCAAAATAGAACCAGGAACGGCTCTAATTCCTGCATCCGCTAAATTTGTTTTAAGTTTCATTTTATCATGAAATTCGAAAGGTTTTAATTCCATCACTTCCATTTGTTGGATTGGGAAATAAAGTATAACTGCTTTTTTAATCCAATCATTGACTTGCCAGTTTCCATCAGCTAATGGATAAGCAACACGGATTTTACCTTTATCAATCTCTTCGACGATGTTTCTGATAGCGTCTTGATTTGACGCTATTTTTAAAAGTTCACGGTCATTCCAAATCGACTCAATTAATTTTTTCATAAAAAAAATGCTTAAATATTGTTTGCAAGTTAAGGAAAATATGTATATTTGCACTCCAAATTTTGGATTGGTTTTGTAGCTCAACTGGATAGAGCATCTCACTACGGATGAGAAGGTTTGGGGTTCGAATCCCTACAAGATCACAAATAAAACCCTTTGAAAACCAAAGGGTTTTATTTTTAAAATAAGAATTTGGTGAGGTAGCTCAGTTGGTTAGAGCATCGGATTCATAACCCGAAGGTCAGGAGTTCAAATCTCCTTCTCACTACAAAGGTTGTTTCTCTCAGAAGCAACCTTTTTTAGTTTAACTAATGAAGTCAAAAAGGTAGTACTATGAATATTTTAATGATTGCTTTATTAATTTTAAATATTTTTGCGTTTTTTATTACAGCTTATGATAAGCGATTAGCCAAATTAAAAAAAACACGAATTTCTGAAAATAAATTATTAACTATTTCTCTAATTGGAGGAACGTTTGGTTCTCTTTGCGCCATTTTATTATTTAGACATAAGAACTCCAAAGCGTCATTTATTTTAAAATTTATTTTTATCATTTTCATACAAGTAATAATTGTTTATGTTATTGTAAAGCGAGGTGATTTAAATTAATATGTCTATAAATTAAGTTTATTGAACAACAAAAGGCTCAGCAATTGCTGAGCCTTTTGTTGTTATTATTTAAAACTATTAAAATTCGTTTACTCCTTGAACGGTTGTGTATTTCATAGTATATTTTACTCCAGGATTTATGTACTTGTAAGCACTATGTGCCATCAAAGCCGCTTCATGAAATCCACATAAAATTAATTTTAATTTATTTTTATAGGTATTTATATCTCCTATAGCGTAAACACCTTCAATATTTGTTGAGTAATCATCAGTATTTACTTCAATTGCATTTTTGTCAATATTTAATCCCCAATTTTCAATTGGCCCCAATTTAGGACTTAGTCCAAAAAGTGGAATTAGATGATCCGTGGAAATTGTAGTTTGTTCATTTGTTTTACTGTGAGTCATGGTTACAGCTTCTAATTTATCACTTCCTTCAACTGTATTTAAAACGGTGTTCAAGTGTAATTTAATTTTGCCTTCTTCCGCAAGTTTCATAACTTTATTAACGCTATCAGGCGCACCTCTGAATGATTCACTTCGATGAACTAAAGTTAACCCTGAACATATTTCTGATAAAAAAATGGCCCAATCTAAAGCACTATCGCCACCACCTGCAATAACCATTTTTTGATTACGGTATTTTTCTGGATCAATAATCATATAGTTAATACCTTTTCCATTTTCAAATTTAGTTAAGCCATCTACTTCTGGTTTTCGTGGCTCAAAACAGCCCAAGCCGCCAGCAATAACAATAACTTTCGCTTGAATTTGAGTTCCTAAATTAGTCGTTAAAAGAAAATCTCTATCGCCACGTTTTTCAACTCCTTCAATACGTTCGCCTAAAGTATATCCAGGGTGAAATGGTTCAGCTTGTTTAACTAAATTTTCTATTAAATCTTGAGCAATGATACTAGGAAAACCTGGGATATCGTAAATGGGTTTTTTTGGATAAATTTCAGATAATTGTCCCCCAACTTGTGGTAAATAATCAATTAAATGGCAACGCATTTTTAATAAACCAGCTTCAAAGATGGCGAATAATGCAACGGGGCCTGCCCCAACTATAGCTATATCAGTTGTAATCATTTATTTTTTATTTTTCTTTAAAAATTCTTGAACGATTTGTTCATCTGTTTTTCCTAAATTTAGAAGACACGATTTTGCGTCGTTTTCCCAAACAGTATTTGGATATTCTTTTATAATTTGTTGGTATATGTTTTTCGCTTCCACTTCATTATTTAACATAGATGCGTCATCATAAACTTGTGCTAATAAAAATAAAGCAGCTCCTCTGTTTCTAAATTGAGGAAATTCATCCACACATTTTTTTAATAAAATTTGAGATTGTTGAAAATTACGAGTAGTCTGAGCAATTTGACCTGCTTTTAATAAGAAAACAGGGGCAAGGCTATCATTTTTGCAAGTTGATGCAAAATTATTAAAAGCATTTATAGCTTGTTCTGCTAAATTAGAGTTAACAGAAACAGCTTTCATTAAAATGCTATCCATCCTAACGGCGTCTTTATATAAAGAATTACAATCGCCACTAATAACTATATTCTGCAGAGAGTCTATTGTTGAAGCGGCATCTTTTTTATTCTCATTTTCATTACTACAAGAATTTAAAAAAATAATGCTTGTAATAATTATTCCTATTTTTTTTAGCATCGTATTATTTTTTTTGTTTGAATACTTTTGTTCTGTAATCAGCCCTAAATTTTCCTTTACTAATGTCGGTTAGTTTTCCGCTAATCATTTTACGTTTAAATGGACTGATTTTATCTGTAAACAAAATTCCTTCGATATGATCATATTCATGTTGAATTACGCGAGCTATAACTCCATTATAGGTTTCTTTGTGTTTTTTAAAATTTTCGTCATAGTATTCTATGGTTAAATTAGGTTTACGCAAAACATCTTCTCTAACTTTAGGAATACTTAGACAGCCTTCGCTAAATTTCCATTCTTCGCCATTTTCTTCTGTTATCACAGCATTGATGAATGTTTTTTTAAATCCATCCATTTGCTTCATTTCCTCTGCAGTAAATTCTGGTTCTTCATCTTCATCAACTTCAGCAAAAGGGCTTGCGTCAATTACAAAAAGACGAATAGCTTTTCCAACTTGAGGAGCAGCTAAACCAACACCATTTGCTTCATACATGGTTTCATACATGTTTTGAATTATTGTGGATAAATTTTCATGTGATTTTTCAATATCAACGCATTTTTTTCTTAAAACTGGGTCGCCGTAAACAACAATTGGTAATACCATTTTTATTTTTTTAAACTATTATTATCTTGAATAATTTGGAGATTCTCTTGTAATAACAACATTGTGAGGATGACTTTCTTTAACTCCTGCGGCTGTTATTTTAATAAATTTTGCTGCTTGTAATGCTTTAATGTCTTTTGCTCCACAATATCCCATCCCAGCTCTTAAACCACCAATCAACTGGTACATCACTTCTGCTAAATGTCCTTTAAAAGGAACGCGACCGCTAATCCCTTCTGGAACTAATTTTTTTATATCATCTTCCATGTCTTGGAAATATCTGTCCTTAGAGCCTTTTTGCATGGCTTCCAAAGACCCCATTCCCCTGTATGCTTTAAATTGACGGCCTTCGAAAATGATTGTTTCTCCCGGACTTTCTTCCACACCTGCAAACATGCCACCCATCATAACTGTACTCGCACCAGCGGCTATTGCTTTTACAATATCGCCAGTAAAACGAATACCTCCGTCAGCAATAATTGGTAAACGTCCTTTTAACGCTTGAGCAACATCCATGATAGCTGATAATTGAGGAACGCCAACTCCGGCAATGACGCGTGTCGTGCAGATTGAACCAGGTCCGATGCCAACTTTTACACCATCAGCACCTGCTTTCAATAAATCTAAAGCAGCTGCACCAGTGGCAATATTTCCAACAATAACTTGTAATTTCGGGTATTTCTTTTTTACTGATTTAAGCATGGTTATTACCCCCTTTGAATGGCCATGGGCAGTATCAATTATAATTGCATCAACGCCAGCATTACATAAAGCCTCAACCCTCAACATGGTATCATGAGTTACACCAACTGCTGCAGCTACTCTCAATCTTCCTAAATCGTCTTTAGCAGCATTTGGGCGAACTTTAATTTTAACGATATCTTTGTAGGTAATTAAGCCAATTAGCTTTTTGTTTTTATCTAATATCGGTAGCTTTTCAATTTTATGATTTTGTAAAACTACTTCTGCTTGTTTTAAAGTAATGCCTTGTAATGCAGTTACAGCATCTTTAGCATGCGTCATAACTTCTTTAATTGGGCGTTTTAAATTTTTCTCAAAACGTAAATCTCTATTTGTTACAATTCCTACAAAAATTTTATTAGCGTCTACTACTGGAATACCTCCAATTTTATTTTCAGCCATTATTAAAAGCACATCGCCAATAGTAGCATCTTGTAAAATAGTTAATGGGTCTGCAATCATGCCACTTTCACTTCGCTTTACTTTACGAACATGAGCCGCTTGTTCTTCAATGGTCATGTTTTTATGCAAAACTCCAACACCTCCTTCTTGAGCAATAGAAATTGCTAGCTGGTATTCGGTAACAGTATCCATTGCTGCAGAAACAATTGGAGAATTTATTTTGATATTTTTTGTGAAATAGCTAGAAATGTTTACTTCGCGCGGTAACACCTCTGAATAAGCTGGCACTAATAAAACGTCGTCGTAAGTTAAGCCTTCGGGAGCAAATTTATTTGCTAAAAAAGTTGATGTCATAGTTTGAATTTTTGCTTGTAAAATTCGGGTAAAATTATGCAAAAAATACGATTTTAGCTAATATGTTTTAAGGGTTTTAAATTTCACACTTTGATTCTCGAACTAATTGCTAAAAAAGCGAAAGTCTCGATAACTACTCCGAGACTTTCTAAACTAACGAAAAACTATACTAAAACTTACTACCTAAAGTAACTGCAAAAGTCGTGCCAAAAATCTGTAAAGTTGTTTTGTCGACATAATTAGGGTTATACATATAGTAATTTTCTTGATTCATGCGTCTTGTAAATGAAAAATCTAGGTAGGATTTTTTATTTCTAAAACCCACACCTCCTGTAAAAAAAGTGTTCACAAAGTTTCCTGAGAATGTTTCCCCAAACGGGCTGCCATACATAGCGTAACCAAATCGTATATACATAGGTTTAATATTTGTTTCAACTCCAATTCTTAAATTTGATGTTTGACGGTATTTATTTTTAATGGTTTGGTTTACGCCATTAAAAATGGAGTTTTCGCTACTTGAAAGGTAGGCTTGATTATAATTGAGTATGTCATAATCAATATTGAGCGCGCCTATATTTTTATTTAAAAATGCAACACTGCCTGTCAATTTCATAGGAGTTATGATTTGATAATTGAATATGCCACCAGGATTTGGTGGGTTTTGTGATGTAAAACTCCCGCCTTCGTCATAACTGGCGCTCATATTGTAAACATACGTATCGGTTAAATTATAAATGGTTGGCGAGTGAAAACTACTTCCAACGCGAATAAAATCGTTAATTCTATAAATCATGCCTAGTTTTAAGTTAAATCCTGAGCCACTCGTTTTAAATGTTTCTTTATATTCAAGTGATTTAAATCCACCCACTTTTTCTGAGGCATAATACCATACATCATAATCATAATTAGTTTTTCTGATAGAATCGTAATCATCAGTTTCTTTATAAATTGAGGAATAATTAAAGTTGATGCTAGATATTCCTATAGTGGCGCCTACGTATAATTTATCTTTATACCCATACGCATAATTGAAACACCATTCATTATTTCGACCCGTTGTTTCAATTGTTTTTGATTGGTTTACGTTGTATTTTGTATTCACTAAGCTATAAAATTTCCCATTAATTGTATCGATGAGGTAAACTTCATAGGCCAATCCTGCAAAGGAAGCATCCAGATTTTTGATAGTGTTATTTCCTGTTGTTGCTAATATATCTTGAGTAATGCTTTTATGATTACTTATTCCTTGAATATTAGTAAAAGAATTGAAGTTTGCTATTTGATTACAGCTTAAACCCAGTGCATAGTGATTATCTTTATCTGTTTCGCTATCCCAAGCTCCAACTAGTGTTAATCCATCGAATGGAAGATTAGCTTTGAATCCTTTATCGTCTTTTCCATTTTGATTTGCATTGGTTGTGTTAAACCTTAATCCAAATGAAAAGTTGATATCACCTTTTTTATATAAACCAATGCCTGCTGGATTAATACCCATACAGGTTCCATCCGCACCTAAAGCCCCAAATGAGCCTGCCATCGCTTTACTTCTAGAGCTGCCGCCGAAAAATGTTTGTGAATATCTGATGGCATCAATGTCATTTTGTGAAAAGCTGAACCGTGATAAGAGGCAAAGCGCAATTATAATTTTAGTATAAAACATAAAATAAAAACATAAATAGTTTAAATGTTATCTTGGACCAGCTCCACCATTTCCAGAAGGTTGAGAATGACTTCCATTATTTGATGGTGTTACTGGTTGCCTATCGGAAGGCTGAAATCTTTGCCCATCGTTCTGAATTCTAATAGGTTTTTCTCTTACTGGTTCAGGGTCAGTTGAAAAGTTTTTGCTGTCTCTTTTTGGTTCATTTTGAATATTAATTCCTCTGATAGGTTTGGCATTTTCAGAATTTCTGATTGAATTATCATCGTGTTTAATTTCGTTTGTTTGATAATTTGAGTTTATATTTCTAGGAGATTTAGAATCGTTATTAAATTCATTGTTTTTTCTTGGAGTTCTTTCGGGCGAAAATTTAACGGCTTGTTCTTGTTGATTGACTATTGAATTTGCAAAACGATTATAATAAGAATCATCCTCTGTTCTCATTCCTGCATTACTAGATTTCCTATCATTAGATCCACCGTGCGAACTTCTCGGTCCGTATGTGTAAGAACTATTATGGTCGTAACCATTGTAATATCCCCAACCGTTATTACCAAACCCATTGTTCCAACTATTGTAACCATATGGATTGTAGCCATAACCAAAGTAATTTCCGTAAGGCATACCAAAGTAACCGTTATTATATCCTAAGTTATATCCATAACTAAATCCTGAAGAATATCCTGATAGGTATGGGTTATAACCATTATAACTATAATTATTATTACAACCCCAGCCATAATTGGAATAAAAATTAATAGAAGGATTATAATTATAATTATTATAACTGTTGCCCCACCATGAATAACCATTGTAAACGCTTACGCCATAGTTATAGGGGTTTTGATTATACCAGTATGAATTCGTGTAATAGTTATCGTAATAACCCAACCCAGCTATAGGATTTTCAAATCGTTTAACACGCGTTGCATATTCATAATCATAATAATCATCGAATTGAAATTCTCTCTCTTTATAGTTAGGATTGGCGTCGTCTTTAGTCTTTTGAACTAAACGTTCATTATTTAAAGAATCTGTATAATGTTTTTTATAGGCCGCTTCTTTAGCTCTTTCTAGAGCAGGATTTGCGTAAACATCGTCTGAGAATCTTTCTAATTTCTTAATCGCACAAGAAGATAAAAGTAATAAGGAAGTAATTGATATTAATACAAAGTGTTTCATTTTTTTTAGTTTTAAATATTAGAGATTACATCTAATAAAAGTTTAACTTTGCAGGGCTTTGTGACTATAAAGTTACGAAATAAATAAGACTAATTAATTAAAAAGTTTTTTTTAACAATTGTTATAAATATGAGTAAAGATTTAACTACAAGAGCTGCAGATTATAGTAAATGGTATAATGAAATTGTTGTAAAAGCTGACTTGGCAGATCATTCAGCAGTAAGAGGTTGTATGGTAATTAAACCTTATGGTTACGGCATTTGGGAAAACATGCAAAAAACATTAGATAAAATGTTTAAAGATACAGGGCATGTTAATGCGTATTTTCCATTATTTATTCCTAAAAGTTTATTTGAAGCTGAAGAAAAAAATGCAGAAGGTTTTGCTAAAGAATGCGCCATTGTTACCCATTACCGTTTAAAAACTGATCCTAATAATCCAGGAAAATTAATGGTTGATCCTGAAGCAAAGCTTGAAGAGGAATTAATTGTTAGACCAACAAGTGAAGCTATTATATGGAACACATATAAAGGTTGGATACAATCATATCGTGATTTACCTTTACTAATTAATCAATGGGCTAATGTAGTTCGTTGGGAAATGAGAACACGTTTGTTTTTAAGAACGGCTGAATTTCTTTGGCAGGAAGGTCATACAGCACATGCCACTAAGGAGGAAGCAATCATTGAAACTGAAAAAATGTTGAACGTTTATTCTGATTTTGTTGAAAATTGGATGGCTGTTCCTGTTGTAAAAGGCATGAAAACAGCAAACGAACGATTTGCAGGTGCTGATGAAACCTATTGCATTGAAGCATTAATGCAAGATGGCAAAGCTTTACAAGCAGGAACTTCTCATTTTTTAGGACAAAATTTCGCAAAAGCATTTGATGTGCAATTCGTAACTAAAGACAATAAAAAAGAATTTGTTTGGGCAACGTCTTGGGGCGTATCAACACGTTTGATGGGAGCATTAATTATGAGTCATAGTGATGATCATGGATTAGTATTGCCTCCAAAGTTAGCGCCAATTCAGGTTGTAATCGTTCCTATTTATAAAACAGAGGAAGGTTTAGCCAACATAAATGAAGTTGTGTTTAAATTAAAAGCTAATCTTCAGGCCAAAGGTATTTCTGTAAAATATGATGATAGTGATACGCGTAAGCCAGGCTGGAAATTTGCAGAACACGAATTAAAAGGTGTTCCTGTTCGTATTGGTATAGGCGAAAGAGATTTAGAAAACGGCACTGTTGAACTTGCACGCAGAGATACACTTACAAAGGAAACTGTTGCTATTGTTGGAATTGAAGAGGTTATTGAAAATTTATTAAACGATATTCAAACTAATTTATTTAACAGAGCAAAAGAACGTCAAGTTAACAGTACCTATGTGGTTGATACCTACGAAGATTTTAAAACAACATTGGATGAAAAGCCAGGTTTTATTTTAGCACATTGGGATGGAACTCCAGAGACTGAAGAAAAAATTAAAGAAGAAACTAAAGCCACTATTCGTTGTGTACCTTTAAATAATAAACAAGAAGCAGGTGTTTGTATTTATAGCGAAAAACCAAGTACTCAAAGAGTTTTATTTGCAAGAGCCTATTAGTATTGAATGGATTCAAAATTTTTAAATATCGAAATGCATATTGAGCGTTTTATTTCATTTTTATTGGACTACACGCCTCGTTTAATCGGTGCTTTTTTGGTTCTATTTGTTGGATTATGGCTCATTAAGCGATTTGCTAAAATTGCTTCAAAAGCAATGGATAAGAAAGATTTAGATGTTTCTTTACGCACATTTTTATTGAGTTTATTATCAGTTGGTTTAAAAGTAATATTAATTGTTACCGTTGCTGGTATGATTGGCATAGGAACAACGTCTTTTGTTACTATTCTTGGAGCAGCTGGGTTGGCAATTGGTTTAGCCCTTCAAGGTTCTTTATCTAATTTTGCCGGTGGTGTTTTGTTACTTGTTTTTAAACCATATAAAGTTGGGGATACCATTGAAACGCAAGGGCAGATCGGAAGAGTGACTGAAATACAGGTTTTTAATACGTTATTATTAACGTCTGATTTAAAAACAATTATTTTGCCAAATGGAGCTGTTTCTAATGGAACTATTGTAAACTATAGCAAAAATGGTGTTTTAAGAGGAAATGTAGATTTAGTTGTGTCAGCATCAAATGATATTGATAAAGTGAAAACATTATTATTTGAATCTATATCAAAGCATGATTTAATTATTAATGATCCTAAACCCGAAATCTTCGCCATTAAAATTATAGATAATGCTGTAACCCTTTCTATAAAAGCTTATGCAAAATCTGAACATATTTCACAAGTTAATTCCGACATTGTTGAAATTGCTAAAAAAGTGTTTGATCAACATAAAATTGATGCGCCTATTCAAATGAGAATGATTCATAATGTTTAAATCGATAATTTTGTCCAATAAAAATATTTAACTTTAAATCTTAATACATAATACCATTACCATGTTTGATAATTTATCCGAAAAATTAGAAAGAGCCCTTAAAACATTAAAAGGTCAAGGAAAAATAACAGAAATAAATGTTGCTGAAACATTGAAAGAAGTTCGTAAAGCGTTATTAGATGCCGATGTAAACTTCAAAGTTGCTAAAACATTCACTGATTCTATTAAAGAAAAAGCATTAGGTCAAAATGTATTGACAGCCGTTTCTCCAAGCCAATTACTTGTGAAGATTACGCATGACGAGTTGACGCAATTGATGGGAGGGCAAATGGAAGAGATTTTCTTAGGTGGAAATCCAACCATTATTATGATGAGTGGTTTACAGGGTTCCGGTAAAACAACCTTTACAGGAAAATTAGCAAACTTTTTAAAAACTAAAAAAGGAAAAAAACCATTATTAGTTGCTTGTGATGTGTATCGTCCTGCAGCAATTGACCAATTACATGTATTAGGTGCACAAATAGGCGTTGATGTTTTTTCAAATAAAGAAGAAAAAAATCCAATAAAAATTGCGCAAGCAGCTATTGTTCAAGCTAAAGAAAATGGTAACAGTATTGTATTGATAGATACAGCTGGTCGTTTGGCTATTGATGAACAAATGATGAATGAAATTGCTGATTTAAAAAAAGCAATTAACCCCAATGAGATTTTATTCGTTGTAGATGCTATGACTGGGCAAGATGCCGTAAACACAGCAAAAGCGTTTAACGATCGTTTAGATTTTGATGGCGTTGTACTAACAAAGTTAGATGGTGATACGCGCGGTGGAGCTGCCTTATCAATAAAATCAGTTGTTAATAAGCCAATTAAATTTATTGGAACTGGCGAAAAAATGGAAGCCTTAGATATCTTTTATCCATCACGTATGGCTGATCGTATTTTGGGCATGGGTGACGTTGTAACTTTGGTTGAGCGTGCACAAGAACAATTTAACGAAGAAGAAGCAAGGAAATTATCAAAAAAAATTGCTAAAAATCAATTTGACTTTAACGACTTTTTAGGGCAGTTGCAACAAATTAAAAAAATGGGAAACATTAAAGATTTAGTTGGTATGATTCCAGGAGTTGGAAAAAGTTTGAAAGATACTGAAATTAAAGAAGATGCATTTAAAGGGATTGAAGCCATTATTGGTTCAATGACACCGAAAGAAAGAAGTAATCCTGAATTATTAAATGGTTCTCGTCGTTTACGCATTTCAAAGGGAAGTGGACAAACGATTACTGAAGTGAATAAATTATTAAAGCAATTTGAAGACACTCGTAAAATGATGCGCATGATGGGGGATAAAAATAAAATGGCTCAATTAATGAAACAAATGCCAGGCGGAATGCCTAAAATGTAATGCTATGATTTTAATTGACGGAAAAAAAATATCACTAGAACTTCAATCTGAAATAGCGATTGAAGTTAAAAATTTGATTGCCAGTGGAAAAAAACAACCCCATTTGGCAGCTATTTTAGTTGGTGATGATCCAGCGTCTCAAACTTATGTTAATAATAAAGTGAGGGCTTGTGATAACGTTGGGTTTAAATCAACATTAGTGAGATTTCCCTCATCAGTTGAAGAAGAAACATTGTTAGCTACCATTTACGAATTAAATAATAACGATGATATTGATGGCTATATCATTCAGCTTCCATTGCCTCGTCATATTTCTGAACAAAAAATGATTGAAGCCATTCACCCAAATAAAGACGTCGATGGGTTTCATCCAGTTAATGTGGGGCGTTTAGTTTTAAATTTACCTACCTACATTAGCGCTACACCGTTTGGAATTATTCAGTTATTAGAACGTTATGACATCCCTACTGATGGTAAGCATTGTGTCGTTATTGGAAGAAGTCATATTGTTGGTTCTCCAATGAGTATTCTGATGTCTAAAAACACAACAGTTGGAAACTGCACTGTAACGCTTTGTCATAGTCATACTAAAAATTTAAAGGAACATACATTGAATGCTGATATAATTATTGCCGCTATTGGTATACCAAATTTTATAACTGCTGATATGGTTAAGCAAGGTGCGGTTATTATTGATGTAGGTATTAATCGAGTTGATGATGCATCGGTAAGTAAAGGTTTTAAATTAGTGGGCGATGTCAGTTTTGCTGAGGTTTCTGAAAAAGCATCTTACATAACTCCAGTGCCAGGTGGAGTAGGGCCAATGACTATCGCTTCACTTTTAAAAAACACTTTGATTGCTGCTAAAAAATTGGTTTAATTTTTTTTGATTAAAATGATAAAACAATTTTACAGTTGATGTGTTTATATTTAAATGAAAACAACATTAATAATAGGAGCATCTTCTGGTATTGGAAAAGCATTAGCTGAAAGTTTAATACAAAAAAACGAAACGGTTATCTCTATTTCAAGAACTATTCCTGAATCGCCTTATAGCCATTTTTATAAGCATGATATCCTTTCGGATGATGAATTGCCTAAAATTTCAGAACCTATTGATGGTATTGTGTTTTGCCCGGGTTCCATTAATTTAAAATCATTTCGTGCTTTAAAGAAGCAAGATTTTTTAGCTGATTTTGAATTGAATGTTTTGTCTGCTATAAAATGCATACAGTTTTATTATCCTAATTTAGTTCAATCTCAAGTCGCATCCATTGTTTTGTATAGCACTGTTGCTGTTAATACGGGCATGGCTTTCCATTCGAGCGTAGCTGCTAGTAAAGGAGCTATTGAAGGTTTAACGAAAGCATTAGCTGCTGAATTTGCACCAAAAATAAGGGTAAACTGTGTTGCGCCATCTTTAACAAATACTCCTCTTGCTGAACGATTAATAAATACTCCCGAAAAATTAGAAGCAAGTGCTAATAGACATCCTTTGAAAAGAATTGGAAATGATACTGATATTGCCAATGCGACGGAATTTTTATTGTCGGAAAAAGCAAGTTGGATAACAGGTCAAATTATGCACGTTGATGGCGGAATGTCAACTTTAAAATAATGAGTATGATAAGACACTTTTCTGGCCAAGACATCGTTATGATGGAACAACGCAGTCGTGCAGCATTTATTAATTCATTAAGTGGATTTAAAAGTGTGTCACTTGTAGGAACTATCAATAATTTAGGTCAAACAAATTTGTCAATTTTTAATTCAGTCATTCATATAGGTGCGAATCCTGCTTTGATTGGTATGATCATTCGGCCGAATTCTGTTAATAGGCATACATTAGAAAATTTGTTAGAGACAAATTGCTATACTATAAATCATATCAATAAGGATATTTATAAAAAAGCACATCAAACTTCAGCGCGTTATCCCAAAGAAATATCTGAATTTGATGCCGTTGGATTAACACCTGAATTTCATAGCAAAATAAAATCACCTTACGTTAAAGAAAGTCATATTAAATTTGGATTACAGTTTGCTGAGCGACATGATTTAAAAATTAATGGTACTATTTTAATTATTGGTAAAGTTATAGAAGTATTTGTTCCTGAAAATTGTTTAACGCTCGACGGTGTAATTGATGTTGAGAAGGCTCAAACTATTACAACTTCTGGGCTAGATAGTTATCATTCGACAAACCGATTATCTCGCTTAACGTATGCTAAACCAGATACGATTCCATCTGAGTTGATTGAGAAATAGGATTGAAACAAACGATAAATATTGTATGGTTTAAACGTGATTTAAGATTCACAGATCACGAACCATTATTTTACGCTCAACAATCGTCTCTACCCCTTTTATTAATATACATTTTCGAACCTTCCGTGATGTCTTTTCATGATAGTGATGAGAGGCATTGGCGTTTTATTTATCAATCCATTCAAGACATGAATGATAAATTAATTGAGTTGAATTCTAAGGTTTATATATTTCATCATGAAGCAGATTATGTGTTTTCCGAATTGATAAAAAACTTTACCATTTCAACTGTTTACTCGCATCAAGAAATTGGAAATACGCTTACCTATCAGCGAGATAAAGCGATTAAAAAGGTTTTTAAAAATAATTCCATAGAGTGGAACGAGTATCAAACAAATGGAATTATTAGAAAACTAAAAAGTCGACAAAATTGGGAACAACTTTGGGAGTTTAAAATGAATGAAAATCCCAAGTTAGTAGATGAAACTAATTGGAACTTATTTAAAATACAAGATGAATTATATTTTGAAATAAAAGGGACATCATTGCCTAGCGATATTATCCTTCCAAATAAAAATTTTCAGCAAGGAGGTGAAACTTTAGCATGGCGATATTTAGACAGCTTTATTAAAACACGTTATGTAAATTATAGTAAACACATTTCAAAGCCCCTTTTAAGTAGAAAAAGTTGCAGTAGAATGTCTCCCTACATAACTTACGGTAACATAAGCATGAGAATGGTGTACCGGTATACTAAACAACATTATAATACAAGTAATAATAAAAGAGCACTGACTAATTTTGTTTCTCGACTTCATTGGCATTGTCATTTTATACAAAAGTTTGAAGATGAATGTCGATATGAAATTGAAAATATAAATCGCGCTTATAACAGTTTAGTAAAACCTAAAAATGAAGTTTATATTTTAGCTTGGCAAAAAGGTCAAACAGGTGTGCCTATTGTAGATGCGTGTATGCGTTGCCTTATATCAACAGGTTATATTAATTTTAGAATGCGAGCCATGGTTGTTTCTTTTTTTGTTTTTAATTTATGGCAAGATTGGCGCGAATTGCATTTTTTAGCGAGGATGTTTTTAGATTATGAACCTGGTATACATTATCCTCAATTACAAATGCAATCTGGTACAACGGGTATTAATACAATAAGAATTTATAATCCAATTAAAAATTCGGAAGAACACGATAGTGATGGTGAATTTATTACACAATGGATTCCTGAATTAAAAAACATACCTTCACATTTGATACACGAACCCTGGAAGTTATCTTTAATCGAACAAGAGATGTATCAATGTAAGTTGGGCGAAAATTATCCTTATCCTATTGTTGATATTGATGAAACTAGAAAGTATGCCAGTGATATCGTTTGGAGTTTTAGAAAGCAAGATGCTGTGAAGCAAGAAGGAAAGCTAATCTTAGCAAAGCATGTTAATAATATCAAATCACATATTAAAAAAAACAGAGCGTGAAAAAAACTATTAAACTAGTATATTGTGTTTTAATACCGCTTATCGTTGGAGGTGTTTCAGGATACTTTACAACTAAAAATATTGCAACGTGGTATGTAACATTGATAAAGCCATCGTTTAATCCGCCAAATTATTTATTTGGTCCTGTATGGACTACACTTTATATTTTAATGGGTTTTTCATTGTTTCTTGTTTTAAACAAGGCCAAAGAGTTAGATAGGAATAAAATAATAGGTGTATTCAGTTTACAACTCATTTTAAATTTTTTATGGAGTTTTATATTTTTCGAATTTCATCAATTGTGTTTAGCGTGCTTTGAAATTATAGTAATGTGGTTTTCGATTTTATATATGATTATATTATTTTATAAAACGAATAAATGGGCTGCCTTTATTAATATTCCATATTTATTGTGGGTGAGTTTTGCAAGTGTATTAACGTTCAGTATTTATTTTTTAAATTAAATTAAGTGAAAACATTTTTAACTGCGAAATGGCAAAATTTAATCATGATTAACTATGAAATTGATCCAAGTTATCTCTTACCTTATTTACCAAATGGTGTTGAACTTGACTATTTTCAGGGAAAAACATACGTTAGCTTAGTGGGATTTTTATTTAAAGATTCAAGAATTTTCAGTATCCCCATTCCATTTTTAGGAACGTTTGAAGAGGTTAATTTACGTTTCTATGTCATAAGAAAAGTTGGAAATTCATTAAGACGTGGTGTTGTTTTTATCAATGAAACGGTACCTAACAAAACAGTAGCCTATGTTGCTAATAAATTATATAAAGAACATTATACATCCGTTCCTACAAAACATGAATGGCAGATTAATAAGGACGAAAAAATAATTGAATATAATTGGTTTATTAATAAAAAATGGTTTGGCATGAAGGTCAGTGCGAATGCAACTTCCCATAAAATGAAACCAGGTAGTATTGAATCATTTATTTTTGAGCATTATTTTGGTTTTACTAAATTAGATGGACGTCAGAGTATTGAATATAAAGTTAATCATCCTAGCTGGGAAATACATGACATTCAAAATTATCAAGTAGATTGTAATTTCAGTGAGTTTTATGGAGATAATTTTGGCATACTTAATTCAACGAATCCACATTCTGTTATGCTAGCAGAAGGTTCTGATGTTAGTATAGATTGGATACGCAAACGTTTTTGAAATATAGTATTTACGTAACTATCTAAATTAAACTTTTAGTCTATCAATTTGTTAATCGTATATGAAAGGAGTCAAAAAAGAAAATTTACCGTCAAAAATTTGTTCTGTTTGCAATAAGCCATTTGTTTGGAGAAAAAAATGGGAAAAGAATTGGTTGGATGTAAAATACTGTAGCGATAGATGTCGAAATACTAATGGAAAAAAATAGTCAAAAAACATTACGTTTAATTTTGGGTGACCAACTTAATATAAATCATTCTTGGTTTAATAAAGTTGAAGCACACGTTACTTATGTAATGATGGAAGTGAGAACAGAAACTGATTACGCAGACCATCACATTCAAAAAGTGCTCGGCATTTTTGCCGCCATGCAAGCTTTTTCAAAAGAACTCCAGCAGAGAAAACATAACGTTATTTATTTCAATTTAAATGATAAAACTAATTTACAAAGCTTCGAAAAAAATTGTAACGAGTTAATCGTTAAACATAAGTTTTTGCAATTCGAATATCAAATGCCAGATGAATACAGGGTAGACGAGCATTTAAAATCATTTTGTTTATCATTGCAAATTCCATTTAATGTTTTTGACACGGAACATTTTTACAGCAAACGCAATGAATTAGGCGATTTATTTGAAGGAAAAAAAACATACCTCATGGAAACGTTTTACCGTTATATGAGAAAAAAACATCGTGTTTTACTTGTAGATGGCGATAAACCGTTACATGGGAAATGGAATTTTGACGAAGACAACAGGCAAAAATTACCTAAAGCACATCGCGTTATTTCACCGTTATTATTTTCAAATGATGTAACAGAGATTGAAAAAGAAATAAAAAAAACAAACATTAAAACAATTGGGGTTGTAAATGCCAAATCTTTTTTATGGCCCATCAATAGAATTCAGTCTTTACAATTAATGGATTTTTTTGTGAAAGAGTGTCTTCCTTTGTTTGGGACATTTCAAGATGCAATGGCTCCTGAAGAATGGTCTTTATATCATTCGCGTTTATCCTTTTCAATGAATGTTAAATTGATATCACCTCAAGAAGTTGTCAATAAAGCAATCGAAGAATATCAAAAAAGACCAGAGGAAATTGAGTACAATCAATTAGAAGGATTTGTGCGACAGATAATTGGTTGGCGAGAATACATGCGTGGTATTTATTGGCTTAAAATGCCCCAATACGCTTCTTTAAATTATTTTGAACATTCTGAAAAATTGCCTGCGTGGTTTTGGACTGGAAAAACAAAAATGAATTGTATGAAACAGGCCATTGATCAATCTTTAACATTTGCTTATGCTCATCACATACAAAGGCTTATGATAACAGGTAATTTCGCGCTTTTAGCGGGTGTTGATCCCACAGAGGTTGATAAATGGTATTTGGGCATTTATATCGATGCTTTTGAATGGGTTGAAATTACTAATACAAGAGGCATGAGTCAATTTGCTGACGGCGGAATTTTTGGTTCAAAACCCTATGTTAGTTCTGCTACTTATATAAATAAAATGAGTTCGTATTGTTCAGGATGTTTTTATGATAAAGCAAAAAAAACCGGTGATAAGGCCTGCCCGTTTAATAGTTTGTATTGGAATTTTTATGACAAACACGAATCCAAATTATCTGGCAATCCAAGAATTGGGATGATGTACAATGTATGGAGAAAAATGCAACCAAATGTGAAAGCTGACTTGTTGCAACAAGCTGATTATTATTTAAAGCACATTAATGAATTATAATTGAAACCTATGAAAACATCCATTGTTTGGTTTAAAACAGATTTACGTTTGCATGACAATGAATCACTTGTTCGTGCTATTGAACAGAGCGATCAAATTATTCCAGTCTATTGTTTTGATGAAAATCATTACACAACAACAGAATTTGGATTCAAAAAGACTGGCAACTTCAGAGCTAATTTTTTGTTGGAATCTTTAATTGACTTAGATAGCCGTTTACGAGAAATTGGGTCTGGTTTGATAATTACCAGAGGCAAGCCGGAAATAGAATTAAAAAAACTTGTTCAAAAATATAACGCGCAAAAAGTATTTAGTAAAAAAGAAGTGGCTTATGAAGAAATTTTAACGCAAGATTTAGTAGAGAAAGAATTATGGAAGGTTCATTGTACGCTTGAAACTTTCAGTACTAGTACATTGTACCATGCACAAGATTTACCTTTTGCTTTAAAAGATATTCCAAATATTTTCACAAATTTCAGAAAGCAAATTGAAAAAGAGTCCTCAATTCGTTCCGTTTTCCACAAACCTGATTTGATTGCTTCCCCACAATTGGAACCAATCACATTGCCAAGTTTAGGGCAATTAGGATTAGAGTATTTTGATAAAGACTGTCGCGCAGCAATTGATTTTAAAGGTGGTGAGACGGAAGGATTTAATCGATTAAAAGCTTATTTTTTCGATACTCAAGCAATTTCTAATTATAAGGAAACACGTAATGGAATGATTGGTGAAAATTATTCAACTAAATTCTCACCATGGCTAGCTTTGGGTTGTTTGTCTCCTCGAGAAATATATTATGAATTAAAAAAATATGAATCCATTTATGGTGCAAACGATTCAACCTATTGGTTACAATTTGAATTATTATGGAGAGATTATTTTAGATTCATGATGAAGAAATATAAACATCATTATTTTTTAGAATTTGGAATTAATCAACCGAAAATTGAAGCGAAACAGCATAATAGTCTGCTTTTTGATAAATGGCGAAGTGGTGAAACGGGCATTGAATTTATAGATGCAAATATGAATGAATTGAATTCCACCGGATTTATGAGTAATCGTGGAAGACAAAATGTGGCTAGTTACTTTTGTAACCAATTACAATTAGATTGGCGGTATGGAGCAGCTTATTTTGAGCAGCAACTCATTGATTATGACGTTTGCAGTAATTGGGGCAATTGGGCTTATTTGGCTGGTGTTGGAAATGATCCACGCGGAAAGCGGGAGTTTAATATCGAAAAACAGGCAAATGATTATGATAAATTAAAAACATACAGAAAATTATGGTTATAATTCGATAAGATTTAATCAGTTGTTTAATTCGATTTAATTCATTTTTAAACATTTAACTATTTTGTTTGTTTATAAAGTTAAACTCATATAATTTAAATATCATGCTCAAAAAATTTACAATTACAGACAAATTATTATTCATTGCCGCTTTACTTTCACTAGTTTATTCTGAAGTATTATTTTTTATTGGAGATAAGCAAGATGCAACATTTATGGGAATTTGGGTCCCATCCATCCTAGCATTTGGTATTTATCTTAAATTAATAAAATCTAAATAAATGGTAAATTTCATCCCTTATTTTGCTGGTTTCATTACTGTTATTTTCGGTATTGCTTTTTATTTTATTCTTCAGGATAAAGAGAATAAATAATCTTTTTCTTTAATTTTTCTTACTTTTATTCAGCTAGTTTTAATTATTATATTTTTCCATTATGTTTAATGTAGATGTAACTTGTTATTACAGTGATTTGCCTTCTCCAATGGCTTATTTAATACAACAAGAAAAGGATGAAGCAAAACTAAAATCCTCTAATAAATTTAGATTTAGTGGAAGCGATATCAATCGAATTATTGAAATGGCTTGGGAAGATCGAACGCCATTTGAAGCAATTGAATTTCAATTCGGTTTGAAAGAAAAAGATGTGATTGAATTTATGCGTTTAAACTCTTTACCATCTAGCTTTAAAATGTGGAGAAAAAGAATGAAGCATCGAAAGACAAAGCACTCGGCCTTAAGAAATGGAACAGTGATTAGATTTAAATGTAATCGACAACGAGGAACTGGTAACAAAATTTCAAAACGGTAATTTGAATTAAACGAAACGTATAAAATCGTTAGTCTCTTGTTAACAATAAGTCTTCAATGAGTTTAATAACGTAGTCTAATTGCTCTTCTTTTGTAATGTCAGTATTATCAATTACAACAGCATCCTTCGCTTGTATTAATGGATTTTCTTTTCGCGTTGAATCTTCGAAATCTCGTTTTTTTAGATTTTGTTTTACATCGTCAAAAGAGTGGAATTCTCCTTTACTACTTAATTCATCTAAACGTCTTTGAGTTCTGGTATCTTCATCCGCAGTCATAAATAATTTAAGTTCAGCGTCTGGAAAAACGTGAGATCCAATATCCCTTCCATCCATAATGACACCTTTATTTTTTCCCATTTCACGTTGAAGCATAACCATTTTAATTCGTACTTCCTTAATAGAACTAATTGCACTGACATGATTCGCGACTTCCATAGTTCTTATGTCTTTCTCTACATGTTCTTCATTCAAAAAAACTTCAGATGATTTCGTTTCTGTATTATAAACAAATGATACGCTTATGTTTGGGAGTGCTTCAATTAATGCTTCCATGTTAATGACAGATTGAATAATGATATCATTTCTCAGGCAATATAACGTTACCGCTCTATACATGGCTCCTGTATCAATATAATGATAATGAAGTTTTTGAGCTAATGATTTTGCTAAAGTGCTTTTCCCACAGGATGAATATCCATCTATTGCAATTGTAATTTTCGACATAATTAATTGTAAAAGTACAAATTTATTAAAGTCAAACAATCATATTACAAGTCCTTTTGTTTCATTTTTTTAATTAATTTCGAATTGAATTTTTTAATTAAATCCAACATTGAAATTCTACATTGCATTGATATTTTTTTTATTTGGTTTTAATAGATTTTCTCTAGCTTCTGATTCCATTTCTGTTTTTAAAAAACGAAAAATCGTTTTCTCTTCAGTTATCATTTCTTCTAGCGCTTCTTCATTAGTATACCTTAATAAAGAATGGTATCAAAAATATGCGACAACTCATTTTCATACGTTTGATGATCACAAAGAGTGGTTACAAATGGATAAGTTTGGCCATATCTATTCAACGTATCAAGCAACGAGGTTATTATTAGAATCTTCTATGTGGTCTGGTTTTAACAGAAAACAACAAATTGTTGTGAGTGGAATTTCTAGTTTGTCGTATATGACAACTATAGAAATAATGGATGGATATAGTTCTGGTTGGGGTTTTAGCTGGAGTGATATGATCGCTAATGGTTTTGGTATTGGAATGGCGATGGCTCAAAAAGCATTATGGAATGACCAAAGAGTACAATTGAAATTTATGTATTATCCATCCCTATTTTCAAAATATAATCAACGGTTACTTGGCGAAAATATAAGAGAAAATATTTTAAAAGATTATAATGGACAAACCTATTGGCTGAGTATTAATCCATCTTCTTTTATTGGTAACCAAAAGCATTTTCCAAAATGGTTAAATTTTGCTTTTGGTTATGGAGCAAATGGAATGTTAAACGCTCAAATGAATTCAGTTATCATTCATGATCAATTAGGAAATGAAATACTATTTAATCGTTATAGGCAATTTTACTTTTCTTTAGATGCAGATTTAACGAGAATTAAAACAAAATCAAAAGTTTTAAAATCCCTATTTTCGTTTATAAATTGTATTAAAATACCGTTTCCAAATGTAGAATTTAGCGAGAAAAAAATTACATTTAACCCTTATTAATAGTTGTATTATGGAATTATTTAGCATCAACACAGGACATTTTAAATTAGATGGAGGCGCCATGTTTGGCGTGGTGCCAAAAAGTATTTGGCATCGATTAAATCCAGCAGATGATAATAACATGTGCAGTTGGGCTATGCGTTGTCTATTAGTGAAAGATGGTAATAGACTTATCTTGATAGACAATGGAATGGGTAATAAACAAAATGATAAATTTTTTGGTTTTTATTTTTTACATGGAAAAGATACTTTAGATTTATCGTTAGCTAAGCATGGTTTCTGTAAAGATGATATTACGGATGTATTTCTAACACATTTACATTTTGATCATTGCGGTGGAAGTATAGAATATAATGAGGATAGAACACAACTAAAGCCAGCTTTTAAGAATGCAAATTATTGGTGTTCCGAAAAACATTGGGATTGGGCTGTTAATCCTAATCCTAGGGAGAAAGCTAGCTTCTTGTCTGAAAATATTTTACCTATTCAACAAAGTGGACAGTTAAAATTTATTGATACTTCAAAAGAATTCATGACTGATTTTAATATGTATGAAGCAAATGGTCATACAGAAGCTATGGTTTTACCACTTATTAAATATAAAGATACAACGATTGCTTTTATGGCTGATTTAATACCATCAACTGCCCATTTGCCTTTACCTTATGTTATGGGCTACGATGTTAGACCATTAAATACAATGAAAGAAAAAGATTATATTTTAAATGAAGCAGTTAAGAATAATTGGACTCTATTTTTTGAACACGATCCACAAATTGAATGTTGTAGTGTTGTTCAAACAGAAAAAGGTATCAGAGCAAATCAATTATTTAATTTAAACGAACTTTAATTTTAAAAAAAGGCTGCTTAAATAAGCAGCCTTTTTTTATTGAATAATTAGTTTCTTTGTTAGTGTAGCATCATTTATTTTTATATTTACAAAATATATACCTTGAGATAAATGTCCGTTTTTATTGATGGTTTGCTTAACTTCTTGATTAGTTGTTTCTATATTATCTATCACTTCTAAAATTCTGCCATACAAATCTGTAATTGATATTTCAGCTTTCTCATTTTTATATAAATTGAATTTTATCTCAGATGATTTATCGGTTGGATTAGGGTAAATTGATAAATTAATATTACTTTCTAATTCATTTATTCCTACAATTCCAGATAAATTAATTTGATCAATAAATATATTATTTGAACTTCCAACTGCTACATCACTTTTAAAGTAAAAACGAAACTTAACACTTTGTTTCAAGTTTGGATTTGGATTTGTTGCTGCTAATAATGAGGAGGAAATACTATGTTGTTTCCATTGTGAAGCCGTTGGATTAAAAGGTGTAGCACTTACACCCCCTGAATTACTTGCCATAGTTGAAGCACTTGGATAACCAATAACATTTTGCCAAGAACCACCACAATCGGTGCTGACTTGTAATTTAAAAGTGTCTGCTTGTGCAGTTGTTTTTTTTGCGTAAGCATAATAAAATGAAAAACTTAAACCTGTTGTATTATGAAAATCATAAACTGGTGTTTCAAAAATATCCAAATGCCCAGCTGTATTACTTTGACTAGCATTGTTGAGGGAAATACTTTTCGGACTGCCTAAAGCGCCGTTAGAATTATTTTGTGCCCAAGCTATCGAACCCGAATTGTAGTTTGTAATAGTCATGTCCCATGGTAAACTCGAAGCTTCAAAATTTTCTGTAATTGGCGCTGTGTATGGACTCCAAGCATTTAAAATAGTAACGTAAGCGTTTTTGTTTAGTATATTTGTTCCATAGGGATTTGTAGCTGTTAAAGATACAGAATACGTTCCTGGTGTGTTATAGGTAACAACTTGAACAGAGGATGTGGAAGTAGATGGAGAGCCGCCTTCAAAAGTCCATGATGGCGAACCTGACATTCCATATTGACTTAAATCCGTATAAGTAATTGAATTTCCGGAGCAGTTAGCTGTTTTATTTGACATTAAATTAGCCACTGGCGTGCAGGTTGTTGTTGATGTAATTCCAGTAAATGCTAAGTTTGTAGCGCTCCATAAATTACTTCTTCCTGTCGATGCAGATGTGATAGCACTTCTCATTTTTACAACCTGAAGTTGGGTAAACATTTTTGGACATGAAGAGTAATCCATAAAGTTTTCCATGTTTTCGGTAGTTGAACACCCAGTAAATGGACCTGCATTTGAACCTGGGCATGTACTAAAATAACCTTTTGTAATCGGAGTATCAGATACTCCATCATCTCCACAGGTAACACCTGGATTATTAGTTGACCCAAACACATGAGTTAAATTTAACCAATGGCCAATTTCATGACTTAAAGATCTTGCCTCTGTTCCTGTTGCTAAAAAATCGTATCGATATACAATGGCATCTGCACTAACTCCTGGAGAACTTCCAGGTAAATAGGTATATCCAACAATAAAACCTCCTGTTGGCGGACATGGTGATGTTGCGCTTGATATGCATTTTACAATGTATATGTTTAAATATTTATTTACAGGCCAGCGGTTTGTTCCATTTCCTGAATAAGCGTAAGCAGCTGTATTCGTTTGATCCCAATTAGTATTAGCATCGTAATGGCGTATAATTCCATTTGTGCAGTTTCCATTAGGGTCTTTTTTTGCTAACTGAAAGGTAATTTCTGCATCCACGTAAAGAGACGAAAAAGAAGGGTTTATGGTTGCAATGTCTCCGCCTAATTTTCTATAGTCTTTATTTATTTGTAACATAGCAGTATTAATATCAGCATCACTAACATTTTCTACGCCGCCTTGATGTAAGATATGAAATACAACAGGAACGGTATATACAGTTGCTGCAGTTTTACCAGTTTGAGAAGTTGAAATGGCATTTTTATATTCTAATTCCATTTCTGATTGAATTAAATTATATTTTGTTCTCAAATTTGGATCCTTAATAAAAGCTTCTTCCATGGCCTCATATGTATTGCATGGAATTGGAAAAAGTTTAGCAGTATTTTGAGCAATAGATACTGAAAATATTGATAATGCAAGGATCGATAAAAAAGTCTGTTTCATGAATTTAATTATTTTATATTTCTTATTTTATTTTTTTATTTGATCTCTTTGATTTAAAGCCATCATTTGTTTCATTGTTTTATCCATACCTTCAACACTGCCATCTAAAAAGATAATATTTCCATTTCCTTGCTCGGCAAAATTTTTAACGGCTTCAGTCCACATACTAAACAATATGAGTGAAGTATCAAGATTTGATTCTTGCATTTTTTTTGCAGCTTCTGCCATTCCATGCGCAACTTCTTCCCTAAATAAAGCGATGCCTTGTCCTCTCATTTGAGCAGCTTCTTTTTCTGCTGTGGCAGAAATTTTTATAAAGTTACCTTCAGCTTCAGCAGCTTTAGTTCTTGTGATTAATAAGGCTTGACCTTCATTTTCGGCAGCAGCTTTTAAATTATTACTAGCTACAACTTTTGCCATTGATCGCATTACTTCCTCATCAAATGTGATGTCATTTAATTGTAAGTCAAGTAAATGATATCCCCATTCTTCAAGCATCACATCCAGTTGATCTTTTACAGCCTCTACAATATCTCTTCTTAATGATAAAACCTCTGATTGTTTTTTTGTTGCTACAAAGGCTCTTACCGATCCTTCAATAGAACGAACTAATGCTTGCATTAAATTTTTTTCATCAACAAACTTAAAGGCTACATTTTTTATCGACTCTTCATTTTGATTAATAACAGCGTACAAAAGCATAGCCGTAAAATTAACATTAGCTTGATCAATCGTTACAGCTTGAAATCCTAATTCTACACTTCTGTTTTGAATAGATATTTTTTTATAAACCTTTTCAATAAATGGAATTTTCATACTTAAGCCTGGACTAAGGATACGCTTATATTTACCGAATACGGTAATGACTGCTACCGTTCCTTGTTGAACAGTTACAAATGAGAGCAGAATTAAGATTAATCCTAAAACAATAATAAAAATGAAAAATGGCATAATAGGTTGTATTTTAAATTAGTTTTGTAAATTTAGTAATCCAATACGATAAACAAACTAAAATTACATGAATGGTATCAATAAAATATATTTTACCCTTGTATTTTTTATTTTTTCGTTCCAATTTTTCGGACAAACCGATACTGCTAAAATTATTGGACCAGAAATAGCCATTTATAAAAAGGCTTGCAAATTGATTGATTCATTGGAGTATAAAAAAGCAATTACATTGTTAAAATCAGTTATTAAGATTGATCCATTTCATTATAACGCATACAATAAAATGGGTCTTGCAAAAATTAAAACAAATGATTTTAAAGGCGCAGAAAAAAGTATAAAGCAAGCCATCCGAATTTTGCCTGATAATGTGGAAAGTTATAAAATGTTGGTTGATTTATATTTTGAAGAAAAACTATTTTCAGAATCAAAGTTATATTTAGATTCTGCAATGACTTTAGACATTAGTGATCCAGAATTATACTACTTTCAAGCAAAACTTATGTATGTTGGAAAAAGTTATAAGTCGGCTTTAGATGCTTGTTTGAAGGCAATTGATTTAAATCCATATTATATGGACGCTTTCTTTTTAAGAGGAGAAATTCGGTTTGCTATGAAAGAGTATAATTATGCAATTAAAGAAATTACAGATGGAATAAGTTTTGAACGTGCTGATTTTATACACTATCAGTCTTATAAAACAAGAGCTTTAGCTCGTTTTCTTGTCCATGATTACCAAAATGCTGTAAATGATTGGAATGTATATTTAGAGGCTTTTCCAGAAGATGAAGCAGGACTTATTTCCAGAGGTGCTAATAAAATTGAAGTAGGTGATAATACAGGTGCTATTATTGATTTTGATGAAGCCATCAAGATAAATACAAATAATCCAGTAAGCTATAATTACAGAGGAGTTGCTAAGGGCGAAAATAAACAATTTGTTGAAGCTATTAAAGATTTTAATATAGCTATTAAATTAAAATTTGATTATGGTGCAGCTTATGTAAATAGAGCTGCGGTTAAATTTGCCAGTAAGGATAAACGAGGAGCATGCGAAGATTTAAATAAAGCAGATTCCTTAGGCGATGAATTAGCCGTTACTTTAATCGAAACATATTGTACTCATTAGTTTGGTTATTAAATGTATTAATCTCCGTATATTAGACAACTTAATTTTCATTAATATAAAATACCATGAAAACAGCTGTATTTAGAAAAGCACACTTTAATTCTGCCCACCGTTTGTATAATAAAAATTGGACAGATGACAAGAATGATGAGGTTTTTGGACTATGTAATAATCCAAATTTCCATGGACATAATTACGATTTAATTGTAAAATTAACAGGGGATATTGATACTGAAACGGGTTATGTTTTTGATATGAAAATATTAAATGACATCATTAAGGAGGAAATTATAGAACGCTTTGATCATAAAAATTTAAATTTAGATACATTAGAATTCAAAGATTTAAATCCAACGGCTGAAAATATTGCTAAAGTTATTTATGATATTTTAAGAGATAAAATTGCATACGCCTTTGAGCTAGAAATTACACTTTATGAAACACCACGTAATTACGTTGTTTATCCTGCATAAATTTAAAAACGCATAGTTAGGTTTATCAACATAATTGTTTTATTTTAGAATATTATTTTTTTATTTATAATGTGCCGAGTTTTTTTATTTTTACTTCTTTCCTGTTGTTTAAGTCTTTTTTCTCAGCGAGGAAAAAATGGTTCAGTTGTAATTTCAACGGCAAATTCAATTGTAAATATATATACACCATTAACATCAAATGCAATTGCTGGAACTAAAACAATAACCGTTCAAAGTTCTTTATCATACAGTGTTGGTGATTTAATATTTATTATTCAAATGCAAGGAGCATCTGTTAATGCAGGTAAAGATTCTATTTATCCTGATTTGACAAGTTCAATACCAACCAACACAACGTTTGGAGCAATTACTAATTACAACAATTGTGGTAATAATGAATATGTTCAAATTTCATCTATTCCAAATGCTACGTCTATTATCTTGGACTGTGGGTTGAAATATAATTATGACTATTTATCGAAAGTACAGGTTATTAAGGTGCCTCGCTATTTGGATTTAACTTTGAATGGCTTAGGTTCAATCACTTGTCCAACTTGGAATGGGTCAATAGGTGGTATTGCAATGATTGAAACAACCAATAATTGTGTTTTAAATAGTTCGCCATCTTTTAGTGTAACAGGAAAAGGCTTTAGAGGTGGAGGTTTTGAAAACGCTACAAATTATGGTGGAAATAAATATGGTTCGATAAAGGCAAACGAAGGAGCTTATAAGGGCGAGTCCATTGCTGGTGATACAACACGTTATAAAGTTTATTCAGCTGTTTTTGGAAGAGGTGCCATTGCCAACGGTGGTGGCGGAGCGTGTGTTCATAATGGCGGAGGAGGAGGTGGCGCCAACGGCGGTAATGTTTTATCTTATGATGGTTATGGAAATCCAGTTTCTGGTTACACCACAGCTTGGAATTTAGAGAGTCCAGGTTTTTCAACTCATACCTCATCTGGCGGAGGTAGAGGGGGGTACACTTTTTCAAACTCTAATGCAAATGTAAACACTTCTGCTCCCGGATCCTCATCTTGGGGCGGCGATAATAGAAATAATGTAGGTGGCTTTGGAGGCAGACCATTAAATTATTCAACGGGCAAATTGTTTTTAGGCGGCGGCGGTGGGTCTGGTGATGGTAATGATAATCAATTAGGGCAAGGAGGAAATGGTGGAGGAATGGTTTATATCATCTGCTATGGAAATTTGCAAGGAAGTGGAACTATAATTGCTGATGGTGCTAAAGGGGCAAATACAGTATTGGGATGTGGCACGAATGATGGAGCGGGAGGAGGAGGAGGTGGTGGAACCATCATTTTAAAAGTAAATGGTTCAACATCTTTAACAGCCATACCGGCTTTAAGCGTAAAAGGAGGTGATGGTGGAAATGTAAATTTTAACTGTATTTTGTCTAATTCTACCGGGTATGGACCTGGAGCAAGTGGCGGTGGTGGTTATATTGCGTCTTCTGGTATGATGCCAAGTACAAGCCTTGTTGGAGGTACAAATGGGATTGTTCTCGGCAATACAAGTAGTATTGCTACCAATTTTCCTCCAAATGGCGCTACTAACGGAGGGATTGGTTCTTTAGGTGTTGTTTCTATTTTTTCTTTAAATGCTTCTAGCCATCAAACAATTTGTGTAAATCAAAGTTTTTCTGTTACAGCTGCATCAACAGAACCCACTACCTCAATAGAATGGTTTACTAATCCGATCGGAGGAACAAATATTGCAAGTGGTTCAACGTATACATCTTCAGGTTATTCAACGCCTGGAACTTACACCTTGTATGCAGGTGTTTGCCCTGGATCATATCGACAACCTGTTTTTGTAACTGTTACTTCTGCTTTAAGCATATCTATCAATTCGCCAACCATCTGTGCTGGACAAACGGTTACATTAACTCCAATTGGTGCCACATCGTATACTTGGAATACAGGGTCTGTTTCAAGCAATTTAATTGTAAGTCCGCTAGCGAATACGGTTTATTCTATAACAGGATTAAACGGGTCTTGTATTGGGACTAAAACTACACAGGTTACTGTTGTAACATCTCCAAGTGTTAGCGTGACACAATTTTCATTATGCGCTGGTTCTTCAGTTATTTTAACAGCATCAGGAGCCACTAATTATGTTTGGAGTGCAGGGCAAACAACCCAAACCGTTTTAGTTGCACCTTCAGCATCCACTAATTATTCAGTTATTGGAAATATTGGAACATGTTCAAATACAGCGGTTTCGTCAGTAAGCGTTTTTGCTAGCCCTATTTTAACTGTCAACTCAGCTTCTATTTGTTCAGGAGAATCAGTTACATTAACGGTAAGTGGTGCATCAACCTATCTTTGGGGTAATGGCTCAACAAATGGGACCATCGTTGTATCACCTTCATCTAATTCAAATTATTCAGTAACAGGTTATATTGGAGTTTGTAATTCGTCGGTTACAACAACCGTTTTTGTAAATACAGTAACAGTTACTAACTATTCGATTTCTATACCATTGTGCGCTAATCAATCAACTACACTTAATGCTGGAATTAGTTCAGCTAATTCGTATACTTGGTCAAATGGTATAAATACGTTTAGTCAAGTTGTAACACCTTTAATCACTACAACGTATACAGTTATCGGAAAAAATGGTAATTGTTTAGCGTTGGTTAGTATTATTACTGTAAGTATAAATTCAATTGAAGCACAATTTACAGGAATAGAGAATTTGATGGTTCAACAAGGCTCTGTTTTAAATTTAGTAAATACGAGTATTGGTGCAACAAATTATTTTTGGGAATTTTGTAATACGTTAACGTCAACACTCCCCAATCAAACCTTTCTGGCAAAAGATACCGGAAATTGCTGTATAAAATTAATCTCAGAAAATTTGACTTGCAGAGATTCTGTTATTAAATGTTTTCAAATTGCGAACGAGTCAATAATTATTTTCCCAAATGTTTTTACCCCAAATGGAGATAAAATAAACGACGTGTTTAAATTTAGTAATTCAAATATCAAGGATTTAAATTGCACGATTTACGATCGTTGGGGATTAAAGTTGTATCAGTGGACTGGAGTTTTAGGCTTTTGGGATGGAAATGTAAAATCGTTACCTGCACCTTCAGGAACATATTTTTATATTTTAGATTATAAAACCGTTTTCGGAGAAGTTAAAACAGAAAAAAACTTCTTCAGTTTATTTAGAGATTAATACCTTTGTGATTATTAGTTTATTTATGTTAGGATTTAGAGAAGAAATATTATTGTTAGTAACTGTACCAGTTTATGTTATTGTGATCGGTACTGAAATTGTATATAGTTATTTGAAACACAAACAGTATTATTCAGTAAAAGGAATTTTAGCAAATGTTTATTTAACCTTATTAAATATGGGGTTAGATTTAATAGTAAGAGGAATTTGTCTAGCTGTTTTATTGTATTTTTATCAATTTAAAACTGTGCAGATTGATGTTAATTCAAATCCAATTTTATATTGGTTTACATTATTAATCGCGCAAGATTTTATGTTTTATTGGTTGCACCGAGTTGATCATTATTGCAGATTTTTCTGGGCGGTTCATGTCACACATCATTCTTCTGAAGAGTTTAATTTAACTGTTGGATTTCGTTCTTCTGTATTTCAACCATTGTATCGATTTATTTATTTCATTCCATTAGCTATTTTAGGTTTTGAGCCATTAGATATTTTATTTATGTATGCTGCCACTCAAATTTATGGGATTTTAATTCACACAAAAACAATAGGAACATTAGGTTTTCTAGAATGGTTTTTATCAACACCATCTCACCACCGCGTTCATCATGCTAGTAATATTAAGTATCTTGATAAAAATATGGGTATGTTTTTAATTATTTGGGATCGTTTATTTGGTACTTTTGCAAAAGAAGATGAAGTTGTTATTTATGGATTAACAACAAATATTAATTCCCATAACCCAATTACCATGGTTTTTCACGAGTGGAAAGCGATTATTGATGATGTAAGCAAAGCAAAAGGATTAAAACATAAACTTGGATATATTTTTTGTCCTCCAGGTTGGAGTCATGATGGACGAACAAAAACAGCTTCACAGCTTCGAAACGAGATTAGTAAAAAATAATAGTTGATTTAATTCAGTGTATGGCAAGTTTAATTAATACTATTAAAAGTATAGTTGATTTTTTTTCTATCAAGCTTTGGCGTTTAAGAATAAGTAAATTAAATAAGAAACAAAGTTTTTTATTGAAACACCTTCGCGTTTTTTCATTGGCTATAAAAGGATTTACGGAAGACAATTGTCTTGTGAAGTCAACCGCTTTAACCTATTATACCTTATTTTCTATCGTTCCAATTATTGCGTTAGCCTTTGCTATTGCTAAGGGATTTGGTTATCAAGAGATTTTGGAACAACAATTACTCAATGATTTTTCGGATCAAAAAAATATTTTAATTCAAGCGTTTGAATATGCCAATAAAATGCTCGAAAACACCAAAGGTGGTTTAATTGCAGGAGTAGGAGTTGTTTTATTATTATGGAGTGTGATGAAATTATTAGGAAGTGTTGAGACAAGTTTTAATGACATTTGGAAAATTAAGAAAGATAGAACATGGGTAAGGAAGGTTACAGATTACCTTTCAATCATGTTAATTGCTCCTGTTTTTTTAATTTTATCTGGAGGCGTTACCATTCTTATCAAAACAGGTCTTGATAACGTTGCGAATAGTTTTTCAGTTATTTCTCCAATGAACGCTTTTTTCTTAAAGCTATTTGCCTTTTCATTAGTGTGGGCTGTTTATTTTTTTATATATGGCTTTACCAAATACTAAAGTTAATTTTAAAGTTGCTTTAAAAGGCGCTTTTATTGCAGCATTCTTATTTGAATTATTACAATGGGTTTATGTCACCTCCCAAATAGGAGTAGGATCTTATAATAAAATCTATGGAGGGTTTGCAGCATTGCCATTATTTTTAGTTTGGATTCAATATTCTTGGTTTGTTGTATTATTTGGTTCAGAGCTCACCTACGCCTGGCAAAATGTAGATCATTACGAATTGGAAAGTGATATTAATAATATCAGCGACCGCTATAAGCGCGTCATTGCTCTGATGATAGCAAGTCATGTCGTGAAAAATTTCAATGAAGGCAACCCCCCACAATCTATTTCTGACATTTCTTCCAAGCTAGATTTACCAATTCGATTAACTAAAATCATTATTGATGAATTTATTGAAACAAAAATATTTAACGAAGTTAAAACATTGAATGATAAGGAAACTACCTACCAACCTGCTATATCCGATTCTAAGCTTACTGTTAAATTTATTGTCAATAAATTGGATGAAAAAGGTGTGAATGAATTACCAATTGAAAATACGGCAGACTTAATGTTGATTAATAAATTGATGATTGAAATGGATGAGGTATTAAATACATCAAAGGGTAATATGTTGGTTAAGGACTTAAAATAAGATAATAAATGGAATTAAAACATATCATTGCTGAACTCGAAAAATTGGCACCACTATCATTACAAGAAAGTTATGATAATGGTGGCTTATTGACTGGCAACCGAGAGCAATTCATTTCAGGCGCTTTACTCTGTTTAGACTGCACCGAGGCTGTTATTAATGATGCCATTGAAAAAAAATGTAATTTAATTATTGCGCACCATCCCATTATATTTTCCGGATTAAAGAAAATTACAGGATCTAATTATGTTGAACGAACTATTATCAAAGCGATACAACATAATATTGCAATTTATGCTTGTCATACAAATTTAGATAATTTAAAAGAAGGAGTTAATCATAAAATAGCTCAAAAAATAGGCTTATTAAATTGTAAAATTCTATCACCAAAAAAATACACGCAAAAAAAATTAGTAACATTTGTTCCCACTGCAAATTTAGAAGTAATTAGTAATAAGCTTTTTGAAGCAGGTGCTGGTCAAATAGGAAATTATTCACATTGTAGTTTCTTTGTGGATGGAGTAGGAAGTTTTAAAGGCAATGTTCATTCAAATCCCTTTGTTGGGGATAAAGAAACTTTACATTTAGAAAAAGAAATACGATTAGAAGTAATTTTTGATGCTTTTAAACAAGGTGAAATTATTTCAGCCTTGAAACAAGCACATCCATACGAAGAAGTGGCATTTGATGTTTTTAATTTAGAAAATACGAATGAAAGCATTGGTTCTGGTTTAGTAGGTGAATTAGAAATCCCTATGCCTGAAATCGATTTTTTAAATCATTTAAAGTCTGTATTTAATCTCAAATCTTTAAAACACACCTCGTTATTAAATAAAGATGTGAAAAAAATCGCCCTATGTGGTGGGAGTGGAAGTTTTCTTTTGAAGAATGCAATAAATTGTAAATCAGATATTTATATAAGTTCAGACTTTAAATATCACGAGTTTTTTGATGCCGAAAATCAGATATTAATTGCTGATATTGGACATTACGAATCAGAGCAATTTACACCCGAAATATTTTATGAAGTTATATCAAATAAATTTCCTACTTTTGCCCTCTATTTAACAGAAGTAAATACTAACCCAGTTAATTATTTTTAAACTATGTGCGCTAAAATCAAAGAAAAAGTTGATGCATCTATCGAAGGTAAACTTCGTGCTTTATATGAATTACAAATAATCGATTCTAAAATTGATCGTATCCGTATTATTAGAGGTGAATTACCTTTAGAAGTTCAAGATTTGGAAGATAGTGTTGCTGGTTTAGAAACTCGTGTTACTAATTTATCTGATGAGTTAAAAGAATTACAATCACAAATTCTTGAGAAGACAGAATCTATAAAAGATTTTAAAGCTAATATTAAAAAATATGAAGCGCAGCAAGGGAAAGTGCGTAACAATAGAGAATACGATGCTATTACTAAGGAAATTGAATTTCAAAATTTGGAAATTCAGTTAGCTGAAAAGCGCCTTAAAGAATATAAGTTCGGAGTTGAACAAAAATCTGAAATCGTAGAAAAATCTCAAGTTGATTTTTCTGAACGTAAAAAAGATTTGAAGTTGAAAAAGTCAGAGTTAGATGAAATTATCACTGAAACTGAAAAAGAAGAAAAAGACTTAATGAAAGCTTCAGAAGTTGCCTCTAAGTCTATTGAAGATAGATTAGTTAATGCCTACAAGCGAGTTCGTTCAAACACTCGTAATGGCTTAGCGGTTGTTCCTGTTGAGCGTGATTCTTGCGGCGGATGCTTTAATAAAATTCCACCACAAAAACAGTTAGACATTAAAATGAATAAAAAGATTTTAGTTTGTGAGCACTGCGGTCGTATTATGGTTGATCCTGAAATTATCTCAACTGAGGCTTAATCAAAAGTAACGTTATAAACAAAAAAAACCTCCAATTTGGAGGTTTTTTTGTTTAACAAAAACAACTATTTATTACGCAACAAAACTTTCTATATTTCGTTCTTCTAACATCTTTTTTAAATTTATTAAAGCGTAACGCATTCTACCTAAAGATGTGTTGATTGATACATTTGTCATTAATGCAATTTCTTTAAAACTCATATCGTAATACGTTCTCATAATTATAACCTCTTTTTGTTCTATCGGCAATTCATTTACAATGGAGCGAATGTCTTTTTTTAATTGAGTTTGTTCTTCTATATTACCTGATTGATTATTGACGTCAGGAATGATATCAAAAATAGTTGTTTCTTCTCCTTCATCATTGATGACGTAAGCGATGCTTGGCATTTTCTTTGTTTTTCTAAAATGATCTATAATTAAATTTTTAGCAATGCGTAAAATCCAAGGTAAAAATTTACCCTCTTCGTTGTATTTGCCTTTTTTTAATGTTTGAATCACTTTAAAAAAAGTATCTTGAAATACATCTTCCGTAAGAGATTTATTGCGTGTAATCAAATAGATATAGGAATAAATACGACGCTTGTGACGTTTCACTAAAACAGAAAGTGCAGTTTCATTTCCGTTAATGTATAAATGAATTAACTCGTTATCGGATAACAATTGAATAGACATATGGCTACAGTTAAATAATTAATAAAAAAATTTAAGTAGATGTCTATTCGATAGCGAGTTTTTTAAAATTAATTAAGGCTAAATTAGTTATTTTTTGGATACAAAGATAAGAGTTGAGTAAAATTGGCCAATCACTTATTAAAAGAAAGATCCTAATACGTGAAGTAATTTATCAACTTGACTTTCCCATAACAAACGTGATGATATTTCTTCTGCTTTATTATCTGCAAAATCAGTTATGATTAAAGAAATATCATTTGTTAATTCATCTTTTTGTGTTCTAAATTCAAAGTAACTTCCATCATTTTTATCCATCCATTGGTATCTAATGTAAGTTGGAGGAACTTCCTTTATTAATTTTGCTTCCTGAATTTGTCCATCCCAATCAAATGTAAAAACCCCATCCCTGATGGTAACATCATCGCAAAACCATTCAGATAAGCCACTTTCAGTGCTTACAAATTCAAAAACCATATCTTCAGAAGCTCTGATTACAAATTCCATCTCAAATTTTCCATTGGGTTCTTTAATAAACTTAACTGGACCTGTTTCTGCTTTTCTAAAGGTTGTTGGAGCAACAATAGGTTTTTTTATAACAATCGGCTTTATTTTTGCAGGTTTTGGAACTTTTACTTTTGCAACTTTTTCAACCTTAATTTTCGGTTCTTTTATAACGACTATTTTTTCAACTTTTGCTGCTTTTAATTTTAGATCTTTTGCAACTTTAGGCTTCTGAACGATTGCCTTTTTGGCAACCATTTTCTTAACTACTATTTTTTTAGCAATAGCTTTCTTTGGCGCTGATTTAGGTTTAACAGCTGACTTTTTAACCGCTACTTTTTTAGCAACTGCTTTTATGTTTTTCTTAGGACTAATTTTCTTTTTGATTATCGTTTTTTTAACTGGCTTTTTCTTAGCTGCGACAATTTTTTTTGATATTATTTTTTTAACTGGAGCCTTTTTTACAACTTTTTTAGGTGTATTTACTTTTTTAGCAACAGCTTTTTTAGGTACATTTTTAGTTTTTATAGCCGTTTTTTTAACAGGCTTTGATCTAACAACTGTTATAGATGTTTTTTTAACAACTTTTTTAGATACAGTTTTTTTATTTTTAGGCGAAGTTTTTGTTTTTTTCGACATAACTAATTGGTTTTTTGCGTAATATATAAAAATTAATTGATTTATTGAAATATTTTTTATTTTTTTATTTTTAAATCAGTTTTACTTCAAACCAAGTAAAAAATTACCTTTACGATATGCAAAATGTAATTACCCTTTTACCTGATAGTGTTGCAAACCAAATAGCGGCAGGCGAGGTTGTACAACGCCCTGCATCAATAGTAAAAGAATTGCTCGAAAATGCTATTGATGCAAAAGCGTCGTTCATTAAACTCATTGTAAAAGATGCTGGTAAAACCTTAGTTCAAGTTATTGATAACGGTTTAGGAATGAGTCCTATTGATGCACGAATGGCTTTTGAAAGACACGCTACATCAAAAATTAAAGTAGCGGAAGATTTATTTAAACTCCATACAAAAGGATTTCGAGGTGAAGCTTTGGCCAGTATTGCAGCTGTAGCACAAGTTGAATTGAAAACTAAACGTCAAGAAGATGTTGTTGGACAATTGATTGAAATTGAAGGTAACAAATTTATAAAACAAGAAGAATGTCAGTCTCAAACAGGAAGTTCGTTTAGCGTTAAAAATTTATTTTTTAATATTCCTGCACGACGAAATTTTCTTAAGGATGATTCTATCGAATTAAAACATATTATTGATGAATTTGAGCGTGTTGCATTGCCTCATTCTACTATTCATTTTCAGTTTTATAGCAATGGTAATGAAGTGTATAATTTACCATCAACCACTACCATTGAACGTATTTCAGGTTTATTCACCAAAACGTTGCAACAAAAATTGGTAACTATTCAAGAAGTGACCGATGTTGTAAAAATTACTGGATATATTGGAAAACCTGAAAACGCAAAAAAGCGAAGAGGTGATCAATTTTTTTTTGTGAATAATAGATTTATAAAAAGTCCTTATTTACATCACGCTGTGGCCGAAGCCTATCGTGATCTTATTTCAAATGATAGTCATCCTGCTTACTATTTGTTTTTAGATGTTAATCCTCAAACAATTGATATTAATATTCACCCAACGAAAACAGAAATTAAATTTCAGGACGAAAAAATAATATACGCATTATTACATAGTTCAGTTAAAAGAGCTCTTGGAAAAGCTAATGTAGCGCCGAGTTTGGATTTTAATAGTGAAATGAGTTTTGAAATTGATTACACAAAACAAGTTTCTCAACCAACAGTTAGTTTTAATCCAAATTATAATCCCTTCGAAAGCAATGTCAAATCTGCTAACAATTATAAGCAAACAACAGAAACAGCACTACAAAAACACAATAAGGAAAACTGGCAAAGTTTGTATGATAATTATACTCAATCGCCAGAATTAATTGATCAAGAAAAGTTTGACATTGAAAAACCTTTGGAACAAAAACAATTGTTTTCGGAAAATAGTTTCCAAAAAAAGTTTCAGATGTATAATCGTTTTATTGTTTGTGCTCATGAAAATGGAGTATTAGTTATTGATCAGCAGCGAGCGCATGAACAAATTTTATACGAACATTATAAATCAGTAAAGGATAGTCATAGTTCAACAGCTTGCCAGCAAATATTATTTCCAATTACAGTTGAGGTTACGCCAAATGATTTTATTTTAATCAATTCTTTAAATGATTACTTTGTAGTATTAGGTTTTGAAATTGAAGCCTTTGGAAAAAATACAATTATTGTTCGCGGAACACCAGCTGAATTGGGAGAGTTTAATATTCAAGAAATGATTGAAAGTATTTTGGAGAGTTATAAATTAAACACCTTCGATGTTAAAATGGATCCATTTGAAAATCTCTGTAAGAGTATGGCAAAAAGCGCAGCCATTAAATACGGCAAGCAACTTGAGGAGGAAGAAATGACTATGATTTTGGAGAATTTATTTCAATGTGAAAATCCTTTGTATAATCCAAGTGGAAAGCCAATCATTATGGAGATGAGCAAACTAGATTTAGAAGCATTTTTTAAAAAGTAAGATTAAGATGAGTTATCAAGAGTTTAAACCGAGGCAATTTCAGCAGTTACCAGTTGTTGTAAAGAATATCTTAATTATTAATATTGCTTTGTTTGTAGCAAGTCGTTTTTTATTTAAAGATTTCCCATTTGATCAATATTTAGATTTACATTATTTTAAAGCTTCTTTATTTAAACCGCATCAATTTGTTTCATATATGTTTATGCATGCTGATTTAAGTCATCTTTTTTTTAATATGATTGCGGTTTACATGTTTGGTTCTATTTTAGAAAATTTATGGGGACAGAAACGTTTTTTAAACTTTTATTTATTAACTGGTTTTGGCGCTGCTATTGCGCAATACATCGCTTTTTATTTTCAGTCAGAACAAATTTTATCAACCGTTAATGTTGATTACGCGAGTGTTGAAGGATTGGATTATCAGCAGCAAGTTTATAATAGTTTGGTTTGTTTGGGTGCATCAGGTTCTGTTTTTGGATTATTAGTTGCGTTTGCCATGATGTTCCCAAATACCTATTTAAATATTTACTTTGTTATTCCTGTTAAGGCCAAATATTTAGTTTTAGGTTATGGTTTGTTTGAATTGGTAACTGGTTTCTTAAATCGTTCTGGTGATAATGTTGGTCATTTTGCTCATTTAGGCGGATTAATCGTGGGTGTTGTCATTATGCTCATTTGGAAACGCGATAAAAACTTCTTCTATTAATACCATGTCATTTTCACAAAGTATAAACACAGAATTGCGAAAACAAGGTAAACTTACCCTGTTTATCATCATCAACATTTTTCTCTTTTTGATGATTAATATCAGTGATCATATTTTTAGTTTTGATTTGATTCAGTATTTAGCCTTTCCGCTTGATTTTTTTAGTGCAATGGCCAAGTTCTGGACTGTATTTACCTACATGTTTTCACATCAAGATGTTGGACATTTATTTTATAACATGCTTTTATTATATTTTAATGGAAGGTTATTTTGTGGTATTTTATTAGAAAAACGATTTACGTTTGTATACCTATTAAGTGGAATTTCTGGGGCTTTATTCTTAATGATCTTCTCATTTTTTTTAAATAAAAACTTAGAAATAACTGCTATTAGTGGCGCTTCTGCAGCTATTTTGGGTGTTATTTCTGCTTTAGCTATTTATACACCTAATATGCCTATCAGTTTGTTTGGCGTATTTGAAATGAAGTATAAGTATTTTGCAATATTAGTTTTTGTTTTATTTACAGTGATTGATTTTAGCATTAACACTCCTGGAAAAATTTCACATTTTGGTGGTGCTTTTTTTGGATTATTTTATGGGTATATGTTAAAGAATGGAAGGGATTTATCCTTGATGTCATTTTATAAACTAAATAAAAAATCTAAATTAAAAGTGGTACATCATAGTAAAAATAAGTCAGAAGCGAATAGCGAAAGTCAGCAAAAAATAATTGATAGCATACTTGATAAAATCTCTAAAACAGGCTACGAGAATTTATCAAAAAGTGAAAAAGAAATTTTATTTAAATTTTCTAATAAAAAATAATTATGCTAAGCAATAGGATATGAAAAAACTCCGCATCATTTTAATTGGTTATTTACTCGTATTTAGCCATTCTGGTTTTTCACAGTCATTGCAAATTGGCTTGTTAAAATACTCGGGTGGGGGCGATTGGTATGCAAATTTAGAAACGTCTTTACCTAATTTAATTAAATATTGTAATACACATTTAAAAACAAAATTAAATCCTGAGCAAGCCATTGTTGAGGTTGGAAGTATTGAATTGTTTAATTATCCATTGGTACATTTAACCGGACATGGAAATGTTGTGTTTTCTAATCAAGAAGCAGAAAATTTAAGAAAGTATTTAATGTCAGGTGGTTTTTTACATGTATCTGATAATTATGGAATGGATGCTTTTATTCGACTACAATTAAAAAAAGTATTTCCTGAATTAGATTTAGTTGAACTTCCTTTTTCTCATCCTATTTACCATCAGAAATTTAATTTTGAAAATGGGTTACCAAAAGTTCATGAACATGATAAAAAGGCACCGCAGGGTTTTGGTTTGATTTATAAAGGCAGATTAGTTTGTTTTTATGATTACGAATGTGATTTAGGTGATGGATGGGAAAATACCGAGATTCATTCTGATAGCTTTGAAGCAAGAGAAAAGGCATTAAAAATGGGAGCGAATATTGTTAGTTTTGTTTTTTTAGGGAAATAAATTAGGGATTGTTTATCTTAGAACTATTGGATAAAAAAAACTCCCACTTCAAAATGAAGTGGGAGTTTTTTAAATGTTAGAAAATCTTATTCTTTAATTAATTTATAAACTTCTTGTTTATTATTTTGAATTAATCGAATAAAGTAAATGCCATTTATTTTATTTTGTAAGTCAAGACTTTGTTTCCCAGAATTTAATATTGAATTAATCAAAACTTCCCCTAAGCTATTAGTAATAATAATTTGGGCAGTTGAATTTAATTCTATTGTAAATAATCCATTTGTTGGATTTGGATATACAGAAATTGAATTCGAATTAAGTTCTTTAACTCCTGTACAAGTATTAACAACAATTGTAACAGTACTATTAGCAACACAACCAGTTGTATTTGTTGCAATAACAGAATACGTTGTTGTAACGGATGGAGAAACAGAAATAGACATTGTTGTTGCTCCTGTATTCCATGTGTATGAAGTTGCAGTTGTTGACGCTGTTAATACGGCACTATTGCCATTACAAATTAATGAAGTAGAACTTAAAGCAACTACAACAGGATTTGAATTAACAGTTACATAACTGACCGCAGTATTTGATGAAATACAGCCAGATGCGTTACTCCCAGTGACAGAGTAAGAATTCGTTATCGTTGGAGAAAATGCAGTTCCATTAATAACACCACCTGTCCAAGTATAGGTTGTGGCACCAATTCCGTTTAGTGTAGTTGTTGCCCCATTACAAATAACTGAATTTGTAACACTTGTTGTAATTGAAAAAGACGATGGTTGTGTTACAATAAAAGTGTTATTTGTTGTTGCTGAGGCTGCATCAGTTACCGTACAAGTATATGTTCCTGCAGGTAGGCCAGTTGCGCTCGAAGTTGTGCCACCAATTGGAGACCACGAATACGTATAAGGCCCAGTTCCTCCAGAAACAGATGCTGTAAGCGCAGCTGTAGCTAAGCCATTACAAGTAATAGTTGATGTTTGTGAAATATTTACAAAAAAAGTAGAGAGGGAAGTGATTAAAACAAGACCATCACCCAAATTTGAACCAGAAAAATTAGCTTGTGAAGTACCACCATTAAAAGATCCACCGCCGCCGCCTTCTGGGTTACCAAGAGTTGCGCTATTATATTCACTTCCACCACCACCACTGTAGCCACCACCGCCGCCACATCTTCTGTTATTCCAGCTACTAGCACCACCTCCACCACCAAATCCGCCATGGGCATACTGAGCACCTCCTAAACCTCCATTTACAAAAGCCATACCACCTTTTGCTCCCAAGCCATTTCCTGTAAGACCGCCTCCGCCATTAGCCAAACCACCAGTTCCGCCACCCCCTCCAGAAACACCACCTACGCCATTAGTTATACCGCTTATTCCTCCATTTCCATTTATAGCAACAGTTCCATCTGATAACCCAGAAAACGTTACTGCCCATGATCCACCACCACCGCCAGCAACAACGAATGGAGTATTGAGTAAATCGGTTACAAATGAACCACCTCCACCACCATATTGATTTGTACCAGGGCTAATTGGGGGAGCGCCTTGTTGTCCAACTAAAATTTTGAGAACTGTTCCAGCTGTAAATGTAAAGTTACCTGACATGCTAGCACCTTTACCACCATTTGTACCAAACCCTTGAGCTCCTCTTGCTTCAATTCTATAATTTCCTGTTGCAGGAACTGTGAAATTTTGAATCCCGCCTGTAACAGTAACAGAGCCATTTAAATTTGTTGATAAATAAGCTGCAGTTATTTGTGCTGGAGTAGGTCCAACAGATCCTGTAGCACTTGCGTTAGTAAACGTATACGTTGTTTGAGCACACAATAAATTTGATAAAAAAATTGCAGACAAGAAAACTATTTTTTTCCATAAGTTGATTATTGTTTTCATTTTTTAATTAATTTGGTTTAATCTTAATTAATAATTTTTTTGAATAATCAATCCTATTCCAAAATAAAAAATTCATTTTTATAATTTGTAAATTAGTATCCAATAAAAAACTCCCACTTCAAAATGAAGTGGGAGTTTTTTATTTCATAAAATTCAATAAATTATCTTCCTAATGCATATAGTAATTTAGCATGACCTGCAATGGCACCACCAAATGTTTTTTTAGTATGATATGGTAAATTAAATTCTTCAGCAGTTTGTCTAATCAAAGGCGCTAAATTTTTATAATGAATGTGACAAATGTTTGGAAATAAATGGTGTTCTACTTGAAAATTTAAACCTCCAACAAACCAAGAAAAAAAACGACTTTTTTGAGCAAAATCTAATGTCGTTTTTAATTGATGTGTGGCCCAATCATCTTCCATATTTCCATTTGCATCAGGCACTGGAAATTCTGTAGCATCAATAACGTGAGCTGGCTGAAAAATAAGAGCTAAAATCATTCCACATACATAATGCATGATTAGCCAACCAGCTAATACCATATACCATTCGGTATTTATTAGCACCATAGGTAAAGCGATACTATATCCTAAATAAAACAATTTGTTCAATATTAATTTAAATAATTCAACGCCATAAGTCGTTTTTTTAATAGCTAATAAGCCCATTTTATGGTAACGGTTTAGCTGTTTAAAATCTTTTGTCGTTGCCCACATAATAGTCATAAGTCCATAAAAAAACCAAGCATACATGTATTGGTATTTATGTATTTTCTTTAATTCTGCATTTGGTGAAAATCTCATAAAACCTGGAGGAGCAATATCTTCATCATGATCGTCAATATTGGTATAAGTATGATGCAAGGTGTTGTGCTGTAATTGCCAATTTATAGAACTACCACCGATAAAATTCATACTTCTGCACATTAATGCATTTAATGTCGCATTACGAGCATATGAGCCATGGTTTGCATCGTGCATAATAGACAAACCAATTCCACTCATTCCAATGCCCATCAATATCCACATAATGGATTGAATCCAAAAACTATCAAATTGGTTTGTGATTAAAAGAATGAACGGTGTGAAATATAGGGTAAACATAAAGATGGATTTTAACACCATTCTATAGTCACCATACCTTGATATGTTATTGATTTTAAAATAATCATCTACCTTTTTTTTTGCTGCTTGATAAAAAGTGCGATTAGCATTATTAAATCGAATTGCGGAAGTACTCATTGTTTTTAATTTTAGTATAATGATGTAAAGTTACTGTTTAATTAAGTAACAATCAATTTACTGTTAGGTTTAAAATAAACAGTTTAAGGTTAATTGTTTCAGTGTTTAATGTATAATATACTTAAAATCAATTAGTTAAAACTTAAACTTGATTTTTTGAATCTACTTATTGTTGGATGTAACTGATGATTGGATAATGATCTGTGACCGTTTCAGAGAGGTGATGATACTGTTTGCTTTTAAATTCTTTACTATGCAAAATATAATCTATTCTAAATTTAGGAAACATGCCGGCGTATGTTTGCTCAAAGCCAGAACCAGATTCAATGAAAGCATCTTTAAGATTACCTCTAATGGTATGATATACATAAGATGCTGGCGTATCATTAAAATCACCACAAATAATGACTTTATATCTGCAACTAGCTATATGCAGAGCAATGCCGTCAGCTTGAATGGCTCTTTTTACAAAAGCACGCTTCATTCTTCGTAAAATACTTTTACTCTTTTCCATTTCGTTTTTAACGTCGGTTGTATCATCATTCACTTCATTTATAAATTTATAGTTGGCTTTACTAAAGCTAATGGATTGTAGGTGCATATTATATATACGTACAGTATCTTGATTGATTAAAACATCTGTATAAATACAACTATTATTAGTCCGCGTATTGAATTCAAATTTACCTTTTTTAACTATTGGGTATTTTGTAAATGTTGCTATACCCCAATGATCTTTGCCTCTCATGGTAGTAGTATAAGCAACATGGTAATTTTTGGAAGTAATGATTTTTTTTAATGTATCGATGTTATTAAAATCACCCTTTTCTTCAGATGTATAAAATTCTTGTAAACATAGTATTTCTGGGTTTTCTTCAGCAATGTTAGCTAAAATAATTTCCCTACTTTTAGTATTTTTACTCCAATGATATAAATCAAATAACATCGCATTGTAACTCATAATTTTAATGTCTTTTTTTTCTATAACTGAATTCCTATAGTCAATTTGAACAAAACCTAAACATGTTTTTGCGCTAAATAAAATAGCAATAATTGAAAATATAGCTTGTATTCTAAATTGAGCAACCCAAAAAATAACAAAGCAGATATTTAATATTAATACAATTGGAAATGCCAGCCCAAAAAAAGCTAAAAACCAAAAGTTTTCTGGTGAAATGTACTTAGAAGCAACAGATGCTAAAAGACCAATGATGGCAAAGTAATTAAACCAAAGTAAAATATTATTTAACTTAGACAGTTTTTGAGCACGTTGCCTTTTTACAACTGCTCTTAATTCTGAAAATGATATATTTGAAAAAAAATAAATAAGTTTAAGTATTTGAAGTTTTTTAAATCGATTTTTATACTAGGCTATCAAACCATCTTTCATGACTAATTTTCTGTCAGCCATATTTGCTAATATTTCATTATGTGTCACTACAACAATAGTTTGTTTTAATTCTTGACGCAAGGTGAAAAATAATTCATGAAGTTTTTGCGCATTGGTACTATCTAAATTTCCGCTTGGTTCATCAGCAAATATAACTTTTGGATTATTGATTAATGCTCTTGCGACGGCAACTCGCTGTTGTTCCCCACCTGATAATTCTGATGGCTTGTGATTAGCTCTATCTTCTAATCCTAATAGATTTAATAATTTGTAAGCACTTAATTCAGCTTCTTTCTTACTTGCTTTATTGATGAATGCAGGAATGCAAATGTTTTCTATAGCAGTAAATTCGGGTAATAAATGATGAAATTGAAATACAAAACCAATGTATTGATTACGAAACTGAGCCAGTTTTTTTTCTGATAATGAAGTAATATTGATGCCGTTAAATTCAATTTCTCCACTTGTTGGTTTATCCAATGTTCCTAAAATAGTGAGTAGTGTTGTTTTTCCTGCTCCTGAAGAACCAACAATAGATACGATTTCGGAAGGCGCAATATGCAAATCAACGCCTTTTAAAACATCGAGTTCGCCATATTTTTTTTTAATCTGTTTACCTGTAATCATAAAATATGAATGTCAATGATTGAATGTTTTTTTATTTGCTGATAATTTTAAGTTCAGTTCTTCTATTTTTTGATTTATTTTCTGGCGTGTCGTTTGGCGCTTTTGGTTTACTATCACCGTAACCTTTATAGGATAATTTCTCAGCAACATTACCACCTTTTTGTATTACATATTCATATACAGCTTTTGCTCTGTTGGTTGATAATGTTTTATTTATTAATTTATCGCCTGTGTTGTCTGTATGTCCACCAAATTCTATTTTCAAATTAGAATTTGATTTTAAAAAACTAACCACCTTATCTAATTCTGCAAATGAGCTTTGTTTTAAATCCCATTTATTAACGTCAAAGAAAATATTTTTTAATTCTATTATTCCAGTATCAATCGGTTGTAATGGAATTTCTAATTGGTAAGGTTTATTATAATCTGTGATATTTTCTTTCAGAAAAAAATTATCACTATAAAATAAAAATCCATTTTTACTCACGTTTACAATGTAATTATGATTAGCAGTTAGAGTTACTAAAAATTCGCCAGCACTATTGCTGTATGCCTTAGTTACCGTTTGTTGTGTTTCTAAATCAATTAATTCAAATTGAGCCTCCAAAGGTGCTTTGGTTTTTGAATGAAAGGTATGTCCTTTTGCAAAGGTTATTTTTTCAGGACGAAGTGATTCGGGCATTTCAAATTGATAGATGTCTAATCCACCAAATCCTCCTTCGCGTTCACTAGCAAAATATGCTAATTTTCCTCCAGCGTCAACAAGTAAACTATTTTCATTAGAAGCTGTGTTTATTGGATAACCTAAATTTGTGGCTTTTCCCCAACTCCCATCAGCCTGTTTTTTACTCATATAAATGTCTGTTCCTCCCATTCCTGGGTGCCCTTCGCTACTAAAATATAATGTTTGATTATCTGGATGTATGTACACACTTTCTTCATCTTCAAGTGTGTTGATATTGTCAGATAACTTTATAGGTTCTTTAAATGCGCCATCTTCGCCAATCGTAGATGAATAGATATCAGGATTTTTAATACCTTCTCGAGTTACTTGTCCTCTAATAAAATAGAGCGTTTTTCCATCACTACTAAAGCTTGGTTGTGTTTCCCAGTTTCGTGTGTTAATAATCGGGCCAACGTTTTGTGGCTTTGTCCATTTACCATTTAATTTTTGAGAATAAAAAATATCACAACTGCCATATCCTTTTCTATCAGGAGAACCATAAGTGCCATCCATTTCTACACATGATGCAAAAAACATGTATTGGCCATCAGCACTGAGTGTTGGTGCACCTTCATTTCCTCTTGTATTAACTGATTGAATTGGATTGGCCATTTGCCAAACTTGATTATTTTTTTTACTAATAAAAAAGTCCTCTTGTTGTGGAGCGTTAATACCATCGCCTAACCTTACATTTCGTGTAAACATAAACGTATTTCCATCTGCTGTAATGGCAGGAAAATATTCATAATCACTTGTGTTGATGCCAGCACCTAAATTAATTGGTTTAAAAGGAGTAGGGTGCTTAATTGCTTGAGAACCGAATTTTGCATTTTTTAAAAATTTTTCTGCTAACAGCTTTAAACTTGGATTTATGCGATCGGATGATAAATAGATTTCTAAATTTTTAGTAGCATCATCGTAATTTGAAATAATTAATTGAGCTAGAGCTAAATCATAAAAATTTCGAGGAAAAAATTTCGGGTTAATATCAATCGCTTTTTGAAAATGAGCAATCGCATCTTTCGTTTTCCCTTTTTCCATTAATAAATAGGCAAGAGCCGAATGAGCTTCAACAAAATTGACATCCTCGGTAATAGCTTTATTTAAAAATTTTTCAGCCTCTACATCTTGACGCGTTTCATAATTTTTTTTTCCTTCTTCGTAAAATCTAATTGCTTTTTTATTAAGGCTTGTATACGTTCCTGGAGGTAAATTAGTTTGCGCCAATGCGCTATAAAACACTAAAATCGAAAAAAAACTGATATATATATATTTAATCATAATCTTAAAATTGTTACACAATATAATGAAATATGATGTATTAGGTTACTAAAAAATCATAAATATTAAATGTCTTATTTTCAATATACTATATCGTTTAAAATTATTACTTTTGAGTCATGGAAAGTGTAAGACAAAGCAAAGTTGCAAAATTATTACAAAAAGAATTAGCTGAAATTTTTAGAGCCAATGCTAAAACAATGTTTAATGACGCCTTTGTTACGGTTACAGTTGTGCGAATTAGTTCAGATTTAAGTTCTGCAAAAATTTACATCAGTATCATGGCGTCTAAGGATGTGAATACAACTTATAATATGATTAATGATCAAAAACAACACATTAGAAAAATTCTCGGTAATTTAATTGGCAAACAAGTTAGGGTTGTTCCTGAAATTAGTTTTTTTATAGATGATTCTTATGATTATGCAGAAAAAATAAATGCTTTGTTTAATAAGCCTATTTAAATCCAAACCACATTGAATCTTTCTTTATTCATAGCAAAACGATATTTAATTTCTAAAAAATCGAATCATGCTATTAATATTATTTCATGGATTAGTATCATTGCTATATCATTTACAACAGCTGCACTTGTTATTGTTCTTTCTGCTATGAATGGTTTAACGGGCATTGTAGCTGATTTGTATAATGCGATTGAACCCGATTTGAAAATTACATCGGTGAATTCGAAATACATTTTGAATAGAATTGATATCGAACGCCAAATAAAATTAATTCCAGAAATTAATGCAACTTCGTATTCTTTGGAAGAAAATGCACTAATAAAATTGGATGATAAACAAGCTGTTGTAAATATAAAAGGTGTTGACGCAAATTTTAAAAACCTGACGCGGTTTGATACCGTTGTAAAAGAAGGGGAATATCGTTTCGAATATAATAATCAGTTTTATGGTGTGTTTGGAAAGGGAGTCGCAAATAAATTAGGAATTAATGTCAATGATTTTATTTCACCCATTTCAATTTTTGCTCCTAAAAGAGGTAAGTTTGAAGGTATAAATCCGGATGATGCGTTTACAAAAATAAATGTGAGTCCCGCTGGTATTTTTAGTTTAAATGACGATTTTGATTACAAGTATGTTTTGATTGATTTAAAAGCAGCTCAAACTTTATTTGATTGTGGTGACGAAATTAATATGATTGAAATAAATGTGAAGGATAAATCAAACATTGATAAAATTCAGCAACACTTAAAAAATAGTTTGGGTGAAAATTACAATGTGAAAAACAAATACGAAGCGAATGATGTATTATTTAAAACCTTGGAGATTGAAAAGTTGTGGGTGTTTTTAATTTTATCATTTATACTGATAATAGCCACATTTAATATTATCGGTTCGTTAACGATGTTGATTATTGAAAAGAAAAAAGACATTAAAACATTTTATAATATGGGTGCAGATCAACAATTTATTAAATCAATTTTCATGAAAGAAGGCTTATTGATTACGTTTGTTGGTGCAATAAGTGGTTTAATTATTGGCTTAGGTGTTTGTATGATTCAACAACAATTTCATGTGATTACATTTGATGATCAGTCTGTGATTTCTTATTACCCAATACAAGTAGAATTTAAGGATATGATTTCAATATTAGGAATGGTGATGCTGATTGGTTTTTTAGCTGCTATTTATCCTGTTAGAGTTTTCACAAAGAATAATTTATTACAACAATAAATTTCAACATAAAAAAGGTGTGAATTTCTTCACACCTTTTTTATAAATTAACTATCATGATCTATTTTAACGATTTAGGCTTTTAAAAAACTGAGTATTTTTTCGACGCTGTCTTTTGCATCACCATACAACATTTCTGAATTAGGTTTATAAAATAATGGATTGTCTTCACCAGAATAACCAGCAGACATAGAACGTTTCATGATTATAACTTTCTCAGCTTTCCATGCTTCAATAACGGGCATTCCGTAAATAGAACTTGCAGGATCATCTTGAGCGCTTGGATTTACTACATCATTGGCACCAATAACCATCACAACATCTGTATTTGGCATATCATCGTTAATCTCATCCATTTCTAATACGATATCGTAAGGTACATTTGCTTCAGCAAGTAAAACATTCATATGACCTGGCAAACGACCAGCAACTGGATGGATAGCGAAACGTACAGTTTTACCGGCTTTACGCAAGGTTTGAACCATGTCGTAAATTGGATATTGCGCTTTAGCAACAGCCATACCATATCCTGGAACAATGACTACCGTTTTAGCCTCTTTTAATAATACTGAAACTTCCTCATGATTTAACGACGTTACTTCACCTTCAATGGCTTTCGCTTCACCTTTAACAGGCGCATTTCCAAAGCCACCTAAGATAACCGAGAAAAAAGAACGGTTCATAGCATGACACATGTGAATAGAAAGAATAGCACCAGAACTACCAACCAAGGCTCCTGTTACAATCAATAAATCATTACCTAACATAAATCCTGCTGCTGATGCAGCCCAACCCGAATAGGAGTTTAACATGGAAACTACAACTGGCATATCACCACCACCTATTGCCATAACTAACATAACACCAATAAAAGATGCAATAGCAGTCATAATTAATAAATACATCATTCCGTTTGTGCCCTCTTGTTGGGCAAACAAAACACCTAGTGCAATACTTGTAAGCAGTAACACAATATTGACAGCATGTCTACCAGGATATAATAAGGCTTTACTTCTAACTTTACCTTCTAATTTTCCCCAAGCAATGATAGAACCAGTGAAAGTTATGGCACCAATAAAAATACCGATGAACACTTCTGTTAAGTGAATAATATGTGCGGCACCATGAAGCTCATGTGTTTTAGGATCTAAATATGAACCGAAGCCAACTAAAACTGCTGCTAATCCTACAAAACTATGTAAGATGGCTACTAATTGAGGCATTGCTGTCATTTCAACTTTACGAGCAAGCATTAATCCAATTGCTGAAGCGATTGCTATAGCAATTATGATATATGTTTGTCCTGCAACACCTTCACCTAAAACAGTTGCAATGATGGCGATAATCATACCAATTATTCCATAAAAAACACCGCGCTTTGCAGATTCTTGTGATGATAAACTTCCTAAACTTAATATAAACAGAATGCTTGCAAATAAATATGCTGCTGTTTGAATTCCTATTGCCATAATATTTTTTTATTTTTTAAACATGTTCAACATACGATGAGTTACAACAAAACCGCCAACAATATTTATGCTAGCAACTAAAATGGCAATAAATGCTAAAATTGTCATAGGGTTTTTTATATCATCTGTGGTTTGTAATAATCCTCCGATAACAATAATACCACTAATAGCATTTGTAACGGCCATTAAAGGCGTATGCAATGAATGTGATACGTTGGAAATTAATTGCCAGCCTACAAAAACAGCAAGCACAAAAACTGTAAAATGCTGAATGAATTCGCTTGGTGCATATCGACCAACTAAAAACAATAATGCGCCAACAACTCCTAATTGAATGAACATGGAAGTAGCTGCTTTTTTTGATTTAGCATCATCAGACATTTTTATTTCTTCTGCGGTTAGTGCTACTACTTTTTTCGCAACACCACCTGCTGTTGGACTAACAGGAAGCGGGGCAGGGGGCCAATTAATTTTACCATCGAATGTAACCATTGCCCTTGAAACGATTGCATCTTCCATGTCAATTTTCCATTTATCAGCTTTACCCATGTCATCTAGTAAATGACATAAATTATTACCATACAACTGTGATGCTTGGCTCGGTAATTGACTTAATTTTCCAACCATGGTAATACCATTATCAGTTGTGTAAACTTCTCCGTTCTTGGTTAGTGCGCAGTTTCCGCCAGTAGACGCTGCTAAATCAACAATAACAGAACCTGGTTTCATCGCTGCCACATGATAATCCATCCATAATTTTGGAGCTGGTCGGCCTGGAATTTGAGCTGTTGTAATAACAATATCAACTTCTTTAGCTTGTTCTAAAAATAAGTTCATTTCTGCTTCGATAAATTCTTTACTCATTTCTTTTGAGTATCCAGATGATGTAGCTCCATCTTCCTCTATTTCAACAGTAAGAAATTGAGCACCCATCGATTCAATTTGTTCGGCCACTTCTTTACGAGTATCGAAGGCCCTTACAATAGCACCTAGGGAGTTAGCTGCCCCAATGGCAGCTAATCCAGCAACACCGGCGCCAATAACCAAAACTTTTGCGGGTTCAACTTTTCCTGCGGCTGTTATTTGTCCATTTAAAAATCTACCAAAATGATACGAACCTTCAATTACAGCTCTATACCCTGCAATGTTTGCCATCGATGATAACACATCCATTTTTTGAGCTCTCGAAATACGAGGAATGGCATCCATGGCGACAGCATTCACTTTTTTATCTGCTAACTTTTGCAGTAATGTTTGATTTTGAGCAGGCCATAAATAACTTAATAAAACCAATCCTTCTTTCATCAAATCGACTTCTTCTATGGAAGGCTCTTTAACCTTCAAAACAATGTCAGATTGACTATAAATCTCAAGGGCAGTTTTTACAATATGGGCACCAGCTTCTTCAAATTCTTGATCAGAAAAATTTGCTTTTAAACCAGCGTTATGTTGAATAAAAACCTCAAAACCTTGCTTTTGTAAACGCTTAACTGTTTTTGGAGTTGCTGCAACTCTCAGCTCATTTGAGAATATTTCTGATGGAATTCCAACTTTCATATGTTTAGTATATTATAAGTTAACTATAAGTTTGCTATTTAATTTTAACAATATCTTATAGATTTAAAATTGAAAAAAAATATAACTGAAATGACAATTACACGTCAAATTAAAGCAAATAATATGATTAATTCAAGTCTCAGATTTAAAATAATAATTATTTGTTAATCAATATAAAATAATGCCATACATAAATAAAACTAGTAGGAAATTCAATTAAATAAAAAAGCCCATTTGAATTTCAAATGGGCTTTTTAATATTAAATAATAATTATTTTGTTTCTGTTGGTTTTGATTCGACTGCCATTGAGTGTTTATCTTTGCAACATGCTTTTTTCTCACCGCTCTTTGCATCACCTGCGCAAGCTTTTCCTTCAGCACCTTTTTTTTCTTTGCAACAAGATTTTTCACCTTTTTTGCATTCTTTCTTTGCTGTTTTATCTTTATCATCAAAATTAACTGATGCAGAAACGCTTCCTACTAATCCAGCGAAAGCTAACATTAAAAATACTTTTTTCATTTTATATAATTTTAAATTGGGTTTATATCAAACAAATATAAAAATTAAAATCGCTAAAAAAAGTGATAGTTGTTAGTTTGATTTCTAATTATTGTTAAAAAAATGAAATTTAGTAATTATTTTTTTTCTTAAATTTAGATATATATCTAAACCAATCATGAAAAAAACAAGTTTATTCCTTTCAATTTTCACAGCCTCATTATGCGGTTATAGTCAATCAAATCAATCATTTTGGACTGAAACAACTGAGTCAAATATTAAAGTACAAGGTAAGAGAGAAATTGTACCAAATAAATATAAAACATATCGATTAGATATGAATTCTTTAAAAATTGCTTTACAATCAGCACCGAATGATAAGTCTATTTTGATTAATAATTCAACTATTATTGTAAACCTACCGATGCCTAATGGCGATATTCAAAAATTTAGGGTTGTAGAAGCCCCAGTTATGGATGAAGCGTTGCAAACAAGCTATCCAAACATCAGAACATACAGTATTAAGGGAATTGATGATATATATGCAAATGGAAAAATTGATATAACTGAATTTGGTTTTCATGGGATGATTAGAAGTATTCATGGAGATGTTTTTATTGATCCGTATTGCAGATTAAATACCGCAGATTATATTTCTTATTATACGAATGATTTTATTAAACCTATCAGTGAAAGAGGAATTTGTGAAGGGATGATTGATGAAGATGGTTTAAATGCCAAAGTTTTTGCACCGTCTGCTCTCATTTGCGCAGGCCCTAATTTGAGAACATACCGATTAGCAATAGCCTGTACTGGTCAATATGCTGTAGCGGCAACAGGTTCAGCTACACCAACAACTGCTCAAATTTTAGCTAAAGTTGTTACAACTGTAAATCGTGTAGATGGCGTTTACGAAACAGAAGTTGCTGTTAGAATGGTACTTGTTGCTTCAACGACTTTGACATTGTATGGTAAAACAGCAACAACGAGTGCGATTGCCCCAGCACCAACAGCTACAGCGCAACCATTTACAGGAAACAGTAATGCAAATACACTAATTAATGAAAGTCAGACTATAATAAATAATCAAATTGGGTCTGCTAATTACGATATAGGGCATACTTTTAGCACTGGTGGCGGTGGTTTAGCTAACCTTGGTTGTGTATGTGGTGCAAGCAAGGCAAAAGGAATTACAGGAAGTTCTAGTCCTGTTGGTGATCCTTATGACATTGATTATGTAGCACATGAAATGGGCCATCAATTTAAAGGAAATCATACGTTTAGAGCAACAAGTGGTTCTTGTGCTGGAAATGGTAATTTAACTACTTCTGTAGAACCCGGGAGTGGCATTACGATAATGGCTTATGCTGGAATTTGCTCAACAACGAATGATTTAGCCGCACATAGTATTGCTTATTTTCATGCTGTGAGTTATGATGAGATTATGGCCTTTACTACTACAGGAACAGGAAGTTCATGTGATGTATTAACAACTTCTGGCAATAATGCTCCCGTAGTTGCTGGCCTTACAGCATATACCATTCCCGCTAATACACCTTTTATTTTAACTGGTTCTGCTACAGATCCAGATGCAGGTGATGTATTAACTTATCAGTGGGAAGAAATTGATGCCGCTACTTCATTCGGAAACTGGAATGTGGGAACAAAACCTTTTTATAGATCTTATGATCCCGTTTCTTCTACTTCTCGAATGTTCCCAACATTAGCAACAGTTTTAACGGGAAATTTACAAGGAACTATCGGAGAATATACCCCAATGACAGCTCAATCATTGAATTTTAGATTTACAGCCCGAGATAATAAAATGGGTGGTGGAGGAGTTTGTTCTTCTACTACTAATGTAACCGTTAATGCAGCTGGTCCATTCGCTATCACATCTCAAAGTGTAATTGGCATCACTTATTTAAGTGCTTCAACACAATTGGTTACTTGGAATGTAAATGGGACAGATGCAGCACCAATAAATTGTTCTAATGTGAATATTTATGTGAGCACGAATTCAGGAACGACGTTTACGCTTGTATTAGCTGGCACTCCCAACGATGGATCAGAAGCTATTGTTATGCCTAATGTAGTTGGTACAATATCAACATGCCGCGTAAAAGTGGAAAGTGTTGGCAATATCTTTTTTGATATTAATGATAAGAACTTTACTATTTCTTCTGTAGTAGGTTTAAATTCAATTGTAAGTGCAAGTAATATTGGATTAAATCTTTATCCAAATCCATTTTCTAGTTCTGTTAAAATTGAAGTGTTTGGAAATCCAAGTTTAGATGCCACTAAAACAGTTATTCATGTGTATGATTTAATCGGTAATTTAGTAAAGTCAGAGGTTATTAAACTTACTGAAAATTTTTCTAAAGTTTATGATTTTTCGGATTTAGCAAATGGTACCTATATGGTTGAAGTGACTGATGGCAAGCAAAAAGCGGTTACTCGCTTAATTAAAATGTAATTTAAAACATAGGTAAAAAAAGCGCTATTCCAAAGAATAGCGCTTTTTTTAATTAATTTTTAATTTAAATGGTATTTCAATATCTGTATCTCCAGGAGCAAACGTTCCATTTTTAACACTGGGTTGATGTTTTAATGTTATTGATAAAAAGGATTTAGTCATTGCCATGTTTGGTGTTTGCCATTTTGTAGATAGTCCTATGCCTCGTAAATTGGCATCTAAATCTAAATAGGTAACGGTTGTCATACTTCCAGTTAAATAAACAGAGTAGGGGTTTCCAATTGGATTTAATGAATTAAAGAAGAACATGTGATCCTTTCCTTCAATTAAAACAGAATTACTTACAGTATCTGTAATAGTTTTTGTTTCATCTAATAATAAAATAGCTACATTATAGTTTGTATTTGTTTGCAGGTTAATTACAGAATCTGATTGTAAAACTAATGAATTAGATAAGTTGCCATAAAACCCAGTTAAACCACCATCTCCATCAGGATCTTTAAACATGTATGATATTGTTGTTGTTCCGTTATCGAAAGTTAATTTCATGGTTGTAATAATTTCATTTTCATTTTCGGGCATTATTGGATTTTCAACATTAGCATTTAAATTATTTTTTTTTAAGCATGATGTCACTGTTGTAAAGAAAATAATAGTCAGTAACACTAGTTTTAGATTTTTTTTCATTTTATTTTTTTATCATAAATAGTTAATGGAATTTTAATTCTAAGTCCAATATTTCTGCCTTGAGCATCTGTAAAATACCTAAACCGATCTAAGTAATCTCGATAAACCGTGTTAAGTAAATTTGTAACCGTTAGAGCTAAATTTAATTGTTGATTTCCAAATTTTAAATAAGTTCCTATTTCAGCATTTAGTAAGCCATATCCTTTTGGTGGGTTTGCAAAATCAACATTGACTGGCACACGCCATTGCTTCGTAATATATTGATAGCCACCTTGTATATAAATTTCAGTTACTTTTTTTGAAATTTTTGTATGTGCTTTTAAGTCTGCAGAGTATCTATCAGAAGGCATGTAAATTAAATAATCATTTGCTGTGTAATTCCAAGCTCTTAATATCATGGCCTTGCTCATTAATTGAAAATGATTGAAAAAACGGTTGGTTATTTTTACATCAAAGCCACTAATCCGCGCATTGGTTTGTTTGTAATTAAAAACAGGAAAGGCTCCTCTAATTGTTAGTTCAGGTTCATTAGCTGGTTCCATGTAAATAAAATTCGTGAATTGATTATGATAAATGGTTAATTCGATATCTATTTTTTTTAGTTGATAAACACCTGTACCTGTGATGTTATAAACTTGTTCAGTTTTTAAATTAGTATCTCCACGCTCAATAGCTCCCGCTCCTTGATGCAATCCATTGCTATAAAGTTCATTTGCTGCAGGCGCACGCCATGCTGAACCTATATTTATAAAAAAGTTTAAGTTCTTTTTTGGTTTAAGAATACAACCTAAGTTCCAAGACAGATTATTGAAATTAAGTTCTGGCTTTACTAAGTTATTTCCGATATAATAAAAGGATTTTAATTTTTTTTGATCATAGCGTATTCCTACTTCCACTTCTATATGTTGCTTCACAAATCGTTCGCTTGCAAAAAGTCCCCATGAATTATTGATGTAGTTAGGAATAAAAAATCGACCTAAATACACATTTTGTTGATTTAAATAACTACCGCCAAATTGGCCTCTGAATGATTTTATATTGAGGTGTTCTATTATTAAATCTATTGTTTGTGAGGTAATTCTGTAATCTAATTCGGGTTTATTTAATTCTGCTAACAGATTATTACGAGGTAAATGCTTATCGTATTCTTTACGAATATTATATTGATAAGCATATTGAACAAATGCTTTCCACTTGTTTGTTATGTGTAAATGAAATTTACTTTTTATAAGTTCATGAGAAATATCTTGATAAGGGCGAGCAATATCATAACTAAAAGATGCTAGGCTATCTTGTGGTTTTGATGAATTAAAAGCCGCTTGTAAATCAGTTAAATTGCCAACATGAGCGCTACTAAAAATTCCAATTTTTGTATTAAATTGAGAATAGTAGGTTTCAATTCCCCAATTTTTTCTATGGTAATTTAATGCGTAAGAAAAATTTGATTCTTGTACACCCGTGTTTTTTAAATAATAATTAGGAGAATTAATATTCCCACCTTTTTTTACAGTGCCTTGTATTCTCCATGAAAACCCTTTTAGTTTATCGAAATAACCTTCTAGTATGCCAGATGCAACTCCTAATCTTCCATTGCTAAAACCAATGACATTTATTTCACCAGTTACAGATGCCGTATCAGGTAAATTATTCGGTTCTATCAATACAACGCCAGCCATTGCATCACTTCCGTATCTTACAGCATTTGCTCCTTTTATAACAGATATTTTTTGAGCAATAAATGGGTCAATTTCTGGAGCGTGTTCATTTCCCCATTGTTGACCTTCTTGCTTGATGCCGTTATTTAGAATTAATATTCGATAGCCTTGCATACCATTAATCATAGGCTTTGAAATACTGCTTCCAGTGTTTAATGTGGTTACACCATTCACAAATTTTAATGCTTCGCCTAACGATTTGCCTCGCGTTTGATCTAATTCTTTTTCTTTTAAATCATATACGGTTTGTGTTTTGATTATATCGGGTTGTTTGTCTGTTATTTCGATTTGACTGAGCACATAATTACTATGAGGTAATTTAATAACCAATTTGTAATCTTTTTTTAAATCAATGGAAATGATAGTGTCAGGGCAACCAAGATGTTGAATTAATAATTTGTATGTGCCAATGCATAGTTTATTAAATAAAGAATTCCCATGTTCATTTGTTGTATTTATTTGTTTTGTTTCGTTAATGCTAATAATGGTACCTTCTAATTCATTGCCATTATCTCTATCAATAACTCTTATACTCAGATTTTTATTGCAATCAATTTGAGCGCTTAGGGTATTACTTATAAGTAAATAATTGAAAAGTAATACGCACACGTATTTATTAAAATAGTTATTCATGGATATTGTTATATTGAAAAACCCCTTAGCTACCTTATTTTACAGGATCGTAGCCACTGCCACCCCAAGGGTGACATCTAAAAATACGCTTTAACGACATCCAACTTCCTTTTATGGCGCCGTATTTATTTACAGCATCTAACCCGTATTGAGAACAAGATGGCGTAAATCTACACGATGGCTTTAGTAAAGGAGAAATGGCATATTGATAAAAGCGAATGACAGCTATGGGGATGAATTTCAAACTATTTTTTTTAAAGAGTTTATACTAATTAATTATAAAAAAATTAGGATATTGTAGGAGGACCTCTTAAAAATGAAATCGTATAAAAAACATTTGGAATTTGTTTTTGCTTAAAAATAAGTGCACTCTTTTTTGAAACATCTATTGGTAAAAAGTTTAAAATAAATTTGAAAACAGTGTAATAAATGGGTGTATCAAATTTTTCAAAATTACAATCTTGAGTTTCATCATTTTCACTAACTTCTAAAACAGATGTTGATGTGTGATTTACATTATGTTTATGCCCTAATAACGAGTGAATATAAGATTTAGGGGTAGAAACAAATATTACAACTATTAAAAGTAATACAGATGTTAGTATTTTAATTTTCGGTTTCAATGAAACAAATATAACGAAAATAATTAATTGTTATAAACGTATAATTATTAAATTTGAATATCTAATCATCATAAATTATGAAAAACATTTATTTTTTAATCAGTTCTCTTTTTATCATTAATCAATTTAACGCTCAGCTTACTTTAACAAAGTCGTTTAATGAACCTATTATTGGTGATTTTTTTGATTCAAAAAGCATCGATACCACCACCACATTACCAATGAATGTAAATGGAATGGGAGTAACGTGGAATATATCGGGTGTTTCAGAATCTGGCGCATTAAATACAAACACTTATGCTCCAGCGTCAGCTTATCCTGGAGCCTCTGCAACATTTCCTGGATTAAATTTAGTGAAGGAAGATCAAACCACGGGGGATTTAAATTATTTTAAAGTTACTCCTTCAACCTTTGAATTAATTGGTTCATTCACCAGTTTAGGTGTTGCTAATGCAGATTTAAATTACAACACTAATTCTGCCATATTGTTAAGCTATCCTGTTAGTATGGGTTATACAAATAATGATATTGGTGCAGGAACAATAACGTCTTCAACTCTGTCAGGAACATTTTCGAGTACAATCCAAACCATTGCTGACGGTTCTGGTTCTTTGGTTTTTAATGGAGGTGTTACTTTAACTAATTGTTTGCGTGTTAAAACGAAACAGCATATTACGTTTGCATTTTTAGCAGGTTTGTTTTCAGGAACGGTTGATCAAACCATTTATAATTATTACCATAGTTCATCCAAACATCCTGTGTTTACGGTTTCGTATAATCATATTGTATCTCCAGGTTTACCTTTTGCTGGAATTCCTCCCATTAACAATCGACAAGCAAAGGCAGAAATGTTATCTACACTCACAATTGGGCTTCGGGATTTAATTACTCAATCAGTTATTTTTAAAACGTTTCCAAATCCAGCGAGTGATGACATTAACATCCAACTTGTTTTAACTCAAAACGAAACATACACAATTGAAATAATAAATTCGCTCGGACAAATCGTAAATTCTCGACTATTATCAAATTTGAATCCGTGTATGCATAATGAAATCATAAATGTATCAAATTTAGATAGTGGAATTTATTTTATTAAAGTGAAAGGAAAAAACAGTTCTGGATTTCAAAAATTAATGATTAATTAATTTATTTTTTAGATGCATTTTTAATTTCATATTTTCACAACATGGTTTTTAGTAGTATTACATTTCTTATTTATTTTTTACCAATTTTTTTGTTGGCCTACCATCTTACCCCAAATAAATTTAAAAATGCTTGCATTCTTATTTTTAGTATTGTGTTTTATGCTTGGGGAGGACCTAAATTTATTTTTGTATTACTTGGAACTACATTTTTAGATTTTTTCTTGGTTTCTAAAATGCACGAAGCAAAAACTAATCGCGGAAAGAAACAGTTGTTAATTATTTCTCTGATTATGAATTTGGGATTATTATTTTATTTTAAATACTCAAATTTCTTTATTGATAATATTAATGAAGCCTTATCTTTAGTTGGTGTTAATGAAATAACCTGGTTGAAAATTGTTTTACCTATCGGTATTTCATTTTATACATTTGAAAGTGTTACTTATGTTGTTGATGTTTACAGAGGAATTCATAAACCTTTGAAAAACTTTTGGAATTATCAAACCTACATTTTATTATTTCCCAAATTAATAGCTGGACCGATTGTTCGTTATCATGATATTGCAGACCAAATTACAGATAGAGAAAAAAACTATACGCCTGATGTTAAGTTGAGCGGGTTTTATACCTTTTGCATTGGTTTAGCCAAAAAAGTAATTATTGCCAACACGATTGGCGCTCAGGCGGATGATGTTTTTAAATTATCAATTAATGAAATTGACAGCGCTGCTGCATGGGTTGGCGCTATAGCTTATACGTTTCAAATCTATTTCGATTTTAGTGGATATAGTGATATGGCGATTGGTATTTGTAAAATGATTGGTATTCGTTTACCAGAAAATTTCAACAATCCTTATTTATCATCTAGTATTACTGAGTTTTGGCGACGTTGGCATATGACTCTTGGTTTATGGATGAAAAATTATTTATACATTCCATTAGGTGGAAATAAGGTGAAATCAAAACTATATCGTAATTTATTTATTGTGTTTTTATTATCTGGTCTTTGGCATGGAGCTAGTTGGAATTTTATTTTATGGGGCGCTTTTCATGGATTATTTTTAGCACTTGAACGTTTGTTTTTATTAAAGTTTTACGAAAAAACAGGAAAGCTAATTTCAACACTCATAACGTTTTTAATCGTAGTTGTTGGTTGGGTTTATTTTAGAATAGAAGATTTATCCTATGCCAATCATGTTGTAAAAAGTATGTTTAGTTTTAATTTTTCGGACGGGAAATTTGCCTTGCATAATGATTTTTATTTTTCTTTGTGTTTATCTGTATTCTTTTCGTTTTTCGCAATCTTACCTTTTACAAAAAACATTCAGGTAAAAGTTTATGGAGAAAATCATACACTTGTTTCAAATACATTGATGCTAACAATGAGTGTATTATTATTTTATATTTCATTGAGTTTTATATCAGCATTAGATTTTAATCCATTTATTTATTTTAGATTTTAATGACGATGAAAAATAAATCAATTAATATAGGTGTTGTCATTGCTTTTCTTTCATTAGCTTATCCAATGTTTGTTGGCTTGATGAGTAATAATAATGTTCCAAATTTGGTTGGCATAGTTATCAATCCTGTTAATCCAGATTCTCTATTAAAGAAGGATAAAAGTATGTGGTTTAGTGGAGAATATCAAACGTTGAAAGATGATTACAATAATGATCATTGGGCTTTTAAAGAAAAATTTGTTCGTTTAAATAATCAATTTTATTACGATGCGTTTAATCAGTTGCGCGTTAACCGGTTTGTTTCAGGTAAAGACAATTATGTGTTTAGTGAAACATTTATCTATTCAGCATACGGAGATGATTACATAGGGCAGTTAAAAATTTCAGAAAAAATTCGCAAAGCAAAAGTGATACAAGATACCTTGAAGAAAAAAGGAATTGATTTATTTTTTGTTTTTGCTCCTGGTAAAGGAGAGTATTGCACCGAGCAAATTGATGATAAATACAAGCATCCTATTACAAATACAAACTATAAGGATTATATCTCTCTGTGTAAACAAAATAAAGTTAATACCCTAGATTTGAAGGCTTATTTTCAATTATTGAAACCCAATACACCTTATCCATTATTCCCCAAATTTGGTCATCATTGGAGTTATTACGGCGAATGTTTAGCTGTTGATACTATTATTAAATTCGTTGAGCATTTGCATCGTTGCGATTTGCCAAATATGAGTTGGGATCATATTGATGTAGTTGATACAGCGCGCAGCAGAGATGCCGACGTTTTAAACAGCATGAATTTATATGACAGTCCAATACAAAATCAAAAGCTTGCTTATCCAAGAATTTCCTTTGAAAAAGATTCGTTGAAAAATAAAACGAAGGTATTAACAGTGGCTGATAGTTATTGGTATGGACCAGTATATATGGGCGTTCCACAAAATTGTTTTGCTTCAGGTTCATTTTGGTATTACTACAATAAAATAATTCCAAATCCAAGTTGGGCGTCAGAAAAAGTTGAAGTATGGCAATTAGATTTGAAACAAGAAATTGAGAGTAATCAAGTCATCATGTTATTATATTCTGATGGAAATTTATCATCTTATTCAAATGCGTTTATAGATGATATTTATGAATTATACACAAATCCAAAGATGTATTATCAAAAAAATGAAAAAAATAAAGCATTAAAAACCAATCAAAAATTGATAAGAGAAACACCTAATCTTTTAAAAAAATCAACTAAAAAATCACAAGACCTTCAAATTCCGATAGATTCAGCGATAAAAATTGATGCGATGAAAATGCTTGGATTACAATAAATCACATCATGACAAAAAAAGAAACACTCATCTTATTAACGCTTGCATTCGTTCAATTTTCTAATGTCATCGATGGAATGATTTTAATGCCATTAGCGCCAACGATTAAAACCGTGTTTCACATCGACACCCAACACTTTGGTTGGCTTGTTTCGTCATTTGGTATTGCTGCTGGTTGCTCTGCTTTTTTTTCTACATTTTGGGCAGATAAATTTGATCGTAAATTAATTCTCATTGCCTTATACATTGGTTTTATTATTGGCACGTATTTATGCGCCATCGCTCCAACGTATGAATTATTTTTAATAGCTCGTATTTTTACTGGAATTTTTGGTGGTGTGTGTGGTTCGGTTATTTTAGCCATAGTTGGCGATATCATTCCAAATGAAAGAAGAGCCTCCGCCATGGGAATGGTAATGATGGGCTTTGCGCTTGCCGCTGTAGTGGGCATACCGTTAGGTTTAATTTTATCAAATAAGTTTGGCTGGCAAATGCCATTTTATGTAATTTGCGGACTTGGTTTTATCATTTTAGTTTCAATTATTGCGTTTATTCCAAATGTAAATTCCCATTTGAAAACTGAAAATAAAACGACTTATAAGGATTTTTATAACATGTTATTTGCTGATAAATCAATGCAAATCGCTTTATGTGTTCCTGTTGTCATGATGATTGCTCACATGGGTATTATTCCATACATCACAGATTTTACAGTCAATAATTTACATTTTAATAAAGAAACGGATGTTCCATTGATGTATTTAATTGGAGGTTTATTATCGGTTGTTAATTCACCTTTAGTTGGAAAATTATCTGATAAATTCGGACGTTACAAAGTTTTTGCAATTCTTAGTACATTAGCAATCATTCCAATTTATTTAATTACACATTCAACAAGTACTTCGGTTGTGTCATTTTTATTTTGTAGTTCTATGTTTTTTATTTTTTCCGGTGGTCGAATGATTCCTGTTCAAGCGATGATTACGTCTGCTGTGTTACCTCAATTTAGAGGTAGTTTTATGGCTTTAAATTCTGCCTTACAACAATTCACATTAGGTATTGTAACGTTTATTGGTGGCACTATCATTACCAATAATGCAAAAGGAGAATTAGAACATTATACGATTGTTGGTTATATTGCCATTACAGCAACGCTTATTTCTATATGGTTGGCAAAAAAAATAAAGTTGGTTGGCTAGTTTAAATTAAAAAAAGACCTTCAAATTTTGAAGGTCTTTTTTTTAATAATTAATAAGCTTCATTAATTTTTCTTTAAATCGTTCTTTAGGTAAAAAATTAATTTCTAAATCAGCATTCATTGGAACGGGGGTATCTAAGCTACCTTCACGCATTACTGGTGCATCTAAATATTCAAAACAATGTTCAGTTACCAACGCACTCAATTCGCCACCAATACCTCCTGTTAAAGTATCTTCATGCAAAATAAATACACGGCCAGTTTTTTTAACTGAGGTGAAGATTGCTTCGGTATCTAGTGGTGCTAGTGTTCTTAAGTCAATTAAATCGGCACTAATTTCTGGATGAGCCTCTAATAATTCAATGGACCAATGTACGCCTAAGCCATACGTGACAATAGTTACAGATTTCCCTTCTTTTACTAATCTTGCTTTACCAAATGGAATGGTGTAGTATTCATCTAAAATATCTTCATTAATACTTCTATATAATCCTTTGTGTTCAAAAAACATAACTGGGTTAGGGTCTTCGAATGCAGCTAGTAATAAACCTTTTGCATCACTTGGAAATGCTGGGTAAGCAATTTTTAATCCTGGTGTTTTAAAAAACCACGCTTCATTACTTTGACTGTGAAATGGCCCTGCTGCAACACCCGCACCTGTAGGCATTCGTACTACAACGTCAGCATTTTGTCCCCAACGGTAATGCGATTTAGCTAAGTTATTTATAATTTGAGTCATACCTTCGGTTACAAAATCAGCAAACTGCATTTCGACCATAGCTTTGTGTTTATTGATGGATAAACCAAATCCTGTTCCTAAAATGGCTGATTCGCATAAAGGCGTATTTCTTACTCTTCCTTTTCCAAATTCTTCAACAAAGCCTTCTGTAATTTTAAATACACCACCATAATCGGCAATATCTTGGCCCATTAAAACTAAGTTTGGGTGTTTGCGCATCGCTAATCGCATACCATCACTGATGGCATCAATTAAACGTTTGTTAGTTTTCGTGCCACTATGCGTTGAGCTATCTTCAATGGTGCAAGGCATATACATGTCAGATAATTCTTTTTGCGTATTAGGTGGTGGTAATTTTTCAGTTTCAGATTGTTCTAGACCAGCTTCAATAGTATGCTTTATTTCTGCGCGAATACGTTCAATCATATCTTCAGTTAATACACCTTCATCTATTAAAAATTTTTCAAAGGTATTAACTGGGTCTTTTCTTCCCCAAATATCAAACAATTCTTTTGGGATATATTTTGTTCCAGAAGCTTCTTCATGCCCACGCATACGGAAGGTAACACATTCTAGTAAAACAGGACGCGGATTTTCACGAATAGATTCCGCTAAATTTTTAATCGTTTCATAAACTTTCAACACATTATTTCCATCTATGGAAACGCCCTCAATGCCATATCCAATGGCTTTATCCGCAAATGATTTACATTTAAACTGTTCGTTACTTGGTGTGGATAAACCATACCCATTATTTTCAATCACAAAAATAACTGGTAAATCCCAAACAGCAGCTGTATTGATACTTTCATGAAAATCACCTTCACTAGCACCGCCATCTCCACTAAATACAACGGTGACTTTTTTATCTTCACGTAATTTATTTCCTAGGGCAATACCATCAGCAACACCCAATTGTGGACCTAAATGCGAAATCATACCAACGATATGGTAATCTTGAGTTCCAAAGTGAAAACTTCTATCACGGCCTTGAGTAAAACCACTTGGCTTACCAGTAAACTGTGAAAATAATCTATGCATAGGAATGCCACGCGTTGTAAACACACCTAAATTGCGATGCATGGGTAAAATAAATTCATCTTGATTTAAAGCTGTAGCAACGCCAACCGAAATGGCTTCCTGTCCAATTCCGCTAAACCATTTTGATATCCTTCCTTGACGCAGTAAAAGAAGCATTTTTTCTTCAATCATGCGTGGCGTTAAAATATTTTTATAGAGCGTTAAAAGCGTATCATCTTTTTGTTTTCTTCTATCAAACTTAATTGGAGTTTCGGCTGTAATCATTTGTCATAAATTATGTAGCGAAAATAGGTATTTTAGGTTATTTTTGGACTTATTATTTTAATTATTTATTCATATTAATTTATTTGTTTATAAATCTATTCTTGAAAAATATTGTTTATAAAAATCAGTTTTCATTTTATTTATTTATAAGTTCAATTGTTATCTTATTGACCTTGCCAATCTTGTTGCAAGATGGCATGTTTATGGATGGCGAGCAATACGCTTGCGTATCAAGAAATTTGGCAAATGGTAAAGGCTCATTTTGGTTTCCTTTTTTAAGTGAAACTTGGTTTATGGAAGGTTCTTTTAACTTTATGGAGCAGCCGCCCTTGTTTTATGGAATACAATCCTTGTTTTTTAGATTATTTGGGGATGGAATTTATACAGAGCGATTATATTCCATTTTTATGTTATTGCTAAATTGTTTGAGTATTCATTTAATATGGAATTTAATTGTAGATGAAGCATATAAAAAATTGAGTTGGTTGCCTGTTTTATTTTGGATTATTACCCCAGTTTGTTTTTGGTCTGTTCAAAATAATATGATTGAATTAACGCTATCTTTTTTTACATTATCAGCATTTTATTTTGTATTAAAAGGGTTGCTTTCATCGAAAAGATTTGTTTTATACCTAATCTTTGGTGGAATATGTATTTTTTTAGCAACCCTTACTAAAGGATTGCAGGGCTTATTTCCATTAGTAACTTTGGTATTTTATTATTTTTTAAATGGGAATTTATCTTTAAAAAAAGCAATTTATTATTCTTTTGTCCTTTTGTTAATTCCTTGTTTGATTTATTTTCTATTAATATGGTTTAATAGTGAAGCAAAAAATAGTTTAAGCTTTTATTTTTATCAGCGCTTATTAAATAGAATAGAGAATACTCAAAATACGGATAATCGTTATAATTTACTATGGTTATTATTTCAAGAATTGTTGGTAATGTTATCTTTTACTCTAATAACTCTGTTTTTTAGAGCGAAAACCAAAACGTCCCACAAAACAAATAAATACTATCTCTTATTTATTTTAGTTGGACTGAGTGGTTCATTACCATTAATGTTCACATTAGTGCAGAAAAACTTTTATTTTTTAGCTTCAATTCCTTTTTTTGCTATTGGATTTTCATTGGTATGTATAGAAAGAGTTTTTTTATTTGTAGAATGGTTAAATACAAAAAAAAAGGCATCAACTATTTTTTTCTTTTTTACAATTAGTTTATCAATTGGATCAATTCTGTTTTCCGTATTTCAAATTGGAAAAATAAGTAGAGATAAAGAGATGATTCAAGATGTTGTGGTATTAGGCAACTATTTGCAAAAGGAAAAGAGTGTAGATACTGATTTGGATATATATGAAACTTGGAATTTTCAATTTTACTTATTAAGAAAATGCGACGTAAGTATTGAACCTTTGATGTATAGACGGAAATATTATATTAGTGATAAAAACTTTTATGCTTGCAAATACTATGGATATGAGGCTGTTCCTCTTAACACTAAAAAATATAAATTATTTAGGAATTTGAATTATTGAAAGTTTGGTAATTCATAGTGAATTGTTTTATCGTAACATTCAATAATTAGTTCTAATTTTTTCAATTCATTATTATTTATAGGAATAATTGTATTTCCATATTTTAAATAGGATTGTATCACTATTTGATTTTGTGTATTAACAATTTTATAGCTAGCTGATTTTGGGATGTTTTTTCCTAAAACCTGCAAGTTATAAGTGTTCATGTATGGTGTAAGAGAAACGATTATTCCTTCATTTACATGATCACTTCGTTTTCCGTATAAAAAGCGTGTTTTTGATTTTAAGGTTGTTTGTGCAATAGTATCTGTTTTATTATTATACATGATTATAGGGAATGGATTTAATTTTGATTTTTCTTTATTCCAAACTCTAATATAGTCTATTTCAAAATTGCCTGATTGAATAATGTTTGTATCAGGGCCTGGCTTAAATGGACCATTATTGCTCGGTACAGCAATATTGGCACAAAGTACTTTTTCCTCACTTAACTTAATTTTTGTATACGAAATACATTCTCCATTTAAAAAATATTTTAAATACTCTGGAGTCCATTCCCCCGAAATAATATTATACCCATTTCTCAAATCGCCTTTAAAATATACATTACCGCCCCACCATTTTTTTAATATGAACCCTCGTAATTTATTTTCATCGCGTTTTTTACTATGTCTGCCAACATGTATGGCATTATAATCTTCTGTTTTAAGTTCCATCCAATCAATTTCTTCGTTTGGAGTTCCGCCATATAACCAAAATGCTGGCCAGTAACCACCTTCTTTAGGAATCTTAAATTTTATTTCGAAGTAGCCATATTTATATTTTGTTTCGGATTGAATCATTCCTGCCGTATAATTAAACGAACGTTTATTAAAACCGTTAAATTTATTTTCGCCAATTTTTATACTGTCGCTATCTGGCAACCAATCTACTAATCGTGCATTTATTTTTTCTCTTTTTGCAAATAAATTTAAGTATCCATTTTTTAACTCCTGATTCTTCCCATCTGTATAGTATTGTTTTTCTTGTTGATGCGGAATACTTCTACACCAGCCATACCAGTATTTCCATTTAGTAGTATTTAGCGTTGATTCTTCAAATTCATCGCCATCATTATAATAATAAGTAGTAATACTATCTTTATTTAGTATCCAAGTAATTTGTGAGGTAATATTTTTACTTAAGCAAATAAATAAAATACTGAAAATAGTTTTTTGTAGCATAGTTCTGTAAATATATTTAATAATATGAAAATAGGTAACCAAGTTCGTATATTTACTTATCTAAATTAATTGGGAGTGAAATTCATTTTATTTTTTTTAATAATCAATTCGGTTACATTAGTGGCGCAAACGATGTGGCAGGTTAGCAATAGTACTTCTACAAAATGGATGTTAGAAGGGCATACTGAATTCGACAAATTTCCTAACGAATCTTCAAATAGTTTTAATCCCAATCCTAATTGCGACAGCCTAAAAAACTATTTTTTTGAAGTTCGATTTAAAACTAATTGGGATGATCAATTAGGAGGTCATATTTCACTTAAGTTTAAAAATTCAAATGAATCGATAGATCTTATTTCTTGTCAAGACAATAAACTTAAAGAGTTTAAAATTAATATAATTAACGAACAAATTACTTCAAAAAAAGTAAAATTTAAAGATAAATTTGGAACAGATTATAATATTATTTCAGCAAGAATCGAAAACAATAAATTAACTTATTATTTTAATGGAATAAAACTATATGATTATAAAATTTTGTCTAAATGCTCACCAGATCTTACGTATGGATTAAATTCAAGAGGTTGCAGGAATATGGAAAAAACAAAAGCACCTTTTGTTTTTGATTATTTTCGCGTATGGATAAATGCTGATTCAACTGATTATCATTCTGAAAGCTATAAGAATTTTGAACAGTCAAGTAGCAACATTCAAAATGGAAAGATTTATTCAGTTATTCCAATCGTAAAACGAAAATTATTTGGTAATAAAAGTGATTCATTAAAATATGGTACAATATCATTGCTTCCAATTTTCTATAATAAATACAGTCTTTCGATTCAAGGAAAAAAATTAGGTAGAATTCAAGTAGATGTTTTAAATAATCAAAACATAAAAGTTGCAGGCTTTAATTTAGAAAATATTGAGTATTATGTTTTGGATTTAAGTGCCTTACCAACTGGAGCATATAAAATTGTAATTTCTGTTTTAAATCAAACACTTACACATGAAATTCCAGTCATAAATCCAGATAAAATAGGAGAACAATGATGCAAACTGTTTTAGTGTATGTTATTCTAATTGGAGCTTTGAGTTTTATTGGCTTTAAACTATACAAGGCATTTACCAAAAAAAAGTGTGATGAAGATGGTTGTGATTGCAACTAAATTCAAATAAATACTTACCTTTGCGCATCGTAAAAATTGCAAATATTGAATTGGGCGATTTCCCATTATTACTTGCTCCTATGGAGGATGTAAGCGACCCGCCGTTTCGTTTTGTTTGTAAGCAATATGGCGCTGATTTAATGTATACTGAATTTATCAGTAGTGAAGGATTAATTAGAGATGCGATTAAATCACGTAAAAAATTAGACATATTTGATTACGAAAAACCAATTGGCATTCAAATTTTTGGTGGTGATGAGGAAGCTATGGCCTTATCTGCAAAAATAGTAGATACTTGCCAACCTGATATCTTAGATATAAATTTCGGTTGTCCTGTTAAAAAAGTGGTTTGTAAAGGCGCTGGAGCAGGTGTTTTAAAAGACGTTGATTTAATGGTACGTTTAACCAGAGCGGTTGTTAAATCAACTAATTTACCTGTTACAGTTAAAACGCGTTTAGGTTGGGATGAAAATTCAATTAATATTTTAGAAGTAGCTGAGCGACTTCAAGATGTTGGTATTAAAGCATTAACCGTTCACGGAAGAACGCGTGCTCAAATGTACAAAGGTTCTGCCAATTGGAAATACATTGCTGATGTGAAAAACAATCCCCGTATGCATATTCCTATTTTTGGTAATGGAGATATCACTTCGCCTGAAAAAGCATTAGAATATAAAAATTTATATGGGCTTGACGGAATGATGATTGGTCGAGCAAGTATTGGTTATCCATGGATTTTTAATGAGATAAAACATTTTTTAAAAACAGGCGAACATTTATCAAAGCCAACTATAGAAAATAGAGTAGAGGTATGTTTATCTCATTTTAATAAATCAATAGATTGGAAAGGACCTAAATTAGGCGTTTTGGAAATGCGACCTCATTATACCAATTATTTTAAAGGTATCGATCATTTTAAAGATACACGAATGAAGTTGGTAACCACAGAAAACATAGATGAAATAAAACAGATTTTACATGAAATACCATCAATCTATTTAAATAAAAATTTAATATCATCTTTATAATTCATTTGTAGCTTTAATAATTTCAAACGAATAATTTAGATTTAAAAAATGCTCTATGTAATTGGGCAGTGTATATTTTAAATTTTTTTCAGCTTTTATATTATCGTGAAAAACAATAATGCTTCCGTTTCTAGTATATTTAATACTGTTTTGTAAGCATTTTTCAGGTGTTATTTTCGAACTGTAATCATGACTTAAAACATCCCAAAAAACAACCTTGTAAGAATTTGATATTAATTTAAATTGAGACATTTTTAAACGTCCATAGGGCGGCCTAAATAAATTTGAATTTACCAATAAATGGCAAGTTTCAACGTTATCTAAATATAATTGAGTCTTTGTTTTCCAGCCTTTAAAATGATTTTGCGTATGGTTACCTGTTTTGTGTCCTTCATCGATGATGCGTTTGTACAATTCAGGATTTTTTTTGACATTTTCTCCAACACAAAAAAAGGTAGCTTTGACGTGGTATCTTTTTAAAATATCTAATACCCATGTTGTTAATCCAGGAATTGGCCCATCATCAAACGTTAAGTAAATTGTTGGTTTTTTTTGTTCAATCCTCCAAATAGATTCTTTATACAATTTACGTATGAGTTTGGGAGGACGAATTAAAAATCGCATTTTTATAAGAAATAAATTATTACAAAATAAAGAAAAAAAAGGCTTTTAATAAAAAAACCAGCAGTTTTTTATAAAGTTAAAGCAGTAAATATTTAATTCACTCATCGAAGCATAGTTTTCATAGTTAGAAAATTACAGTTTACAAAATAACCATATTTTAATCATTTAAATAATTTAAGTTTACTTTAATTAATTCAAAATTAAAATTATGAGATTTCCATTTTTTTTAACATTTACTTTTATGGTGATGTTTTCTTTTAACTCAGTTGCGCAAAGTAGTTCAAACTCTCTGCCTAGAAGTGATGAATCTCATGGATTTACATTTGATTTTGATAAGGTAAATGCGTCTATAATTGAAAGAATTAAGAATCCGACCCAAGCAAACGATTACATCAAAATCATTACAGAAGATAAAAGCTTTCCTATTTTGTTAAAAGGTGAAAAATTTGACGACACTTTTAGTTTAAAAATAAAATATTGGATTGAAACACATCAAAGTATTGTGATCGCTGTTTTTAAACAACGAAAAGAAATTGTTCAGGAATTTTAAAAATAGTTTTATGAAAAAAATTATATTGATTTTTATTTATATTTTCAGTTCTTCTGCGTTTTCTCAAACGCTTATGCCCGTTGGGCCTCAAATTACTACATTTTCAAGTATGACTAGAGGTTATCATTTTACATCACCTGTTTCCTTTAATTTGTGTGCATTGCATATTCCACCTGATGCAAGTACGGGTACTCAAGATATAAGAGTTGTTCGTTTTACAGCCGGTGCACCACCAGCATACGCAGCTACAACGACTTCTTATATAACCCTATTATCAGTTTCAGGAGTAGCATCAACTACGACCGTTTCTTGCAATATTCCTATTAATGCCGGTGATATCATAGGAATTTATGGTAGTAGATCCTCAAGTTGTCTAAATAGTTATGGTGGAACAAATGTTGCAACAACCATAATGGGTATGCCTACTACTTTGCAGAGAAGTGGAACACAAAATTGTTTAGGTTCAGTTGCAACATGGCCTTTACCAATTTGGTCAGAGGTAGGCTCTATTGGTCGTATTTATATGTTTTATAACTGTTGTCCAACTCCAACAATTACGGCTGTTGCTTCACCTACAAGTATTTGTAGCGGAGCTAGTGTAGCTATTTTAGGAGGTGGAGCTACAACCTATACTTGGATGCCAGGAAGTAGTAATTCATCTTCTATTACCGTTACGCCCACAGTTACAACAAGTTACACATTAAGTGGTTCAACAGCAGGTTGCATAGGAACCAATACCGTTGCTGTTATTGTAAATCCTGCACCGACAATTTCGGTTACTGCATCTAATTCAGTAATTTGTGGAAGTGGTTCTACAATTTTTAGCGCTTCCGGTGCTTCAACTTATACTTGGTCGAGTGGAATTACAAATGGTGTTGCTTTTTCTCCAACCGTAACATCAACCTATTCTGTAATAGGGAGCAGTGCGTTAGGTTGCACCAACACGGCAGTAAGAACCATATCCGTTAATCCTACACCAATCGTTTCTGTTAATTCACCAACGCTATGTTCAGGATTTACAACAACTTTAATACCGACCGGTGCTAGCACTTATTCTTGGAGCACTGGTGTTTCATCATCATCAATTGCTGTTTCACCAACGGTTACAACGAACTACACAGTAACTGGTACTTCGTTAGGATGTTCAACATCGACGGTAGCAAGCGTTTCAGTTAGTTCTTCTCCGGCTTTAACCGTAAATAATGCAACCATTTGTGCTGGACAAACAGCCACCTTAGTTGCTAGTGGAGCCTTACTTTACGCTTGGAGTTCAGCGGCCATATCAAACTCAATAACTGTATCTCCTCTCACTACCACAACGTATACAGTAATAGGAACAAATGCAATAGGATGCACAAAAACAAATGTGGTTACCGTTGTCGTTAATCCTATGCCAATAGTTACAGTAAACAGCCCAACGATTTGCGCTGGACAAACCGCCACTCTGACTGCAATTGGAGCAAGTTCATATAGTTGGAATACGGGCTCATTATTAAATCCTATATTAGTTAGCCCATCCGCAAGCACTGTTTACAGTGTAACAGGTACTTCTTTAGGATGCTCAACCACAACTCTTGTAACTGTAATTGTTAATCCTTTACCAGTGATGTCTGTCAATAATTCCACGATTTGTATCGGTCAAACAACCACACTGACAGCTATTGGCGCTAATACGTATTTATGGAGTACAGGTTCAACGAGTAATCCAATTATTATATCTCCGCTTATTTCAACAACTTATACCGTAGTTGGAACTACATTGGGATGCACGCAACTTGCCATCTCAACAGTTATCGTTAATTCATTACCAATTTTAAGTGCGAACTCTGCCTCTATTTGTAGTGGTCAATCTTCCTTATTATCAGCGACAGGAGCTAACACCTATACTTGGTCGCCAGGAATTAATTTAAATACAACAACAGGTTCTTTTGTTTCTGCCAATCCATCAACAAGTATAACCTATACTATATTAGGAACTTCTATCAGTGGTTGCGTTAATAGTACAACTTCATCTTTATTTGTTTTAGCAACACCAAGTCTTATTGCTGTTGCAAATCCTTCGGCAGTTTGTGCTGGCACTTCAATAGATCTTGCTGCATCAGGCGCTTTAAATTATACATGGACGCCGGGCAGCGTATTTACTAATTCATTAACGATTACACCGGCAAGTACTGCCGTGTATTCAGTTCTTGGCGAAAATGTATCAAGTAGTTTATCATGCACCTCTACGCAAACTGTTTTGGTTACAGTTCTGTCACCAGGAATTGTCACAACATCAAATGCTGATAGTTTATGCATAGGAGAATCAAAAGTAGTTTTTGCAACTGGTGGGACAACGTATAGTTGGCTTCCAACACTGGGCGTTACAAACCCCAATGCAGCTAGCACACTTGTAAAACCTACAGTAACAACCGAATATACGGTTACCGTTTCAACAAATGGATTATGTCCAGGAACAGGTACCGTAAAAATAACTGTGAATCCATTACCAATTGTATATGCTGGAAACGACACCACGATTAATATTGATGAAGTGTATGTGTTGCATGGCAGTTCTAATGTTACCAATTTTGGATTTTTGAATCCAGCAGGTAGTGTATTGAATTGTAATTTTTGTTCTGTAGTGGAGGTTACACCAAAAGCAAACACTTGTTATATATTGAAAGGTGAAAGCAGTCATCAATGTGTGGCATTTGATGAAGTGTGTATAAAAGTCACAAAAGATTATGGATTGTTTATTCCGAATGCATTTTCACCCAATGGAGATATAGATAATGATTTATTTATACCGGTAGGTTATGGATTAACGTCAATAAAATTAACAGTGTTTGATAGGTGGGGCACTCAAGTTTTTAAAAGCCATGATGATGTATTAGGATGGGATGGAAAATGTAAAGGAAAAATATGTGAGCAAGGTGTTTATGTTTTTTATGTAGTAGCTCAAACCATAGGAGGAAAGGAAATTACAAAAACAGGACATTTAACTTTATTGTCTCGAGTAAGCAAGTAGATAAGATTATTTTCTATTTAATGAGTGTTGTAAATTTGTTTTATATTTGAGCATGAAAACGAATAGCATACATCATTTAAATTCAATTCTTATTATTGTATCTTGTTTGATTTCGTATTTTATTCCATTTGAATTATTTTTATTTTCCTATGGTATTATAGGACCACTTCATTACTTAACAGAAATCGGTTGGTTACACAAAAAGCAATACTTCACAAAGGGTAAATATGATTTTATTTTTTTAATAATAACCTGTTTGATTTTAGTGTATTGGAATTATAATCCACCGGAAATTAAACATCATGGATGGGTTGCCGATATTATTTTATTGAGTTTGTTAGTGAGTATCGGGTTAGTTTTTATTAAAGATTGGCTCTATCGTTTTATTTTAATTTTTATTTCATTAATTTTTATTTCCGTAGCAAATAATAATAGTTCCTATTTTACTTGGATTGCCATATTTTTACCAACGATTATTCATGTTTTTGTTTTCACTTGGTTGTTTATGATATATGGTGTTTTAAAAGAAAAATCGTGGGCTGGTTTAATTTCTATTTTAACTCTTATTGGTTGTGGCATTTTAATTTTTACTTTCCAACCAGTAGGATTAGAATACAAAGTGAGTAGCTATGTTCAAAATAGTTATGCTATGTTTAGCGAATTAAATTTCAGATTAATCAATACATTTCATTTAGCCGATTTAACAGATGTAAGTCAAGTTTTTACCACAAATATTGGATTTGTGGTGATGCGTTTTATCGCTTTTGCTTATACCTATCATTATCTGAACTGGTTTTCAAAAACGTCCGTTATTAAGTGGCATTTAGTTCCCAAGAAAACCTTAATAGCTACTCTTTTGATTTGGCTAATTTCTATTTCGTTGTATATTTATGATTATAATCTTGGATTGAAAGTATTGTTTTTATTGAGTTTTTTGCATGTATTTTTAGAATTTCCTTTAAATATTGTATCGATAACGGGAATTGGAAAGGAATTTTTATCATTAGGTAAACATACTAAAACCTAAATTTTGAATGCTTTGAATTCGCCGGGCTGTAATTCGTTTAAACAGATCGAATCAATTCTTACTCGGATTAATCTTGCAACCAAATAACCTAAGGCTTTGCACATTCTTCGTATTTGCCTGTTTTTACCCTCTTTTAAAATAATTTTGAATTCAAATTCAGTAAGTTGTTCAATAAAGCAAGGATGAGTTTTGCAAATAATAATATTTACGCCAGCTCCCATTAAAGTTATAAATTCTTCAGAAATCGGTTTATTTACCGTTACAATATATTCTTTTTCTTTTTCATTAATTGGACTGGACAAACTCTGAATGTATTTACCGTCGTTTGAAAGTATGAGTAATCCTTCCGATTCTTTGTCTAACCTGCCTGCAAATCCTAAATGTGTATCAAATGTAAAAACGGTTGTTAAGTTATTTGAAATAGTTTGATTGTGCGTTGTTTCAATGCCTCTAGGTTTATAAAAAGCAATGTAAGTAAAAGGCGTGTTCGCCTTTAACAATTTACCATCATAATAAATATCAGATGTTGCATCAAACTCACTATTTTCAGTAATAAGCGCACCGTTTATGACTAATTTTCTTTGTTCAATTGCTCTGATAGCTTCTTTATTTGTAAAACCTAAACTATGAACCAAATAGTATTTTATATTTAATCGAAAACTCATGCGGTACAATAATAAGTTTTTTATTTTTATGAAATAAAAATTACCTAAAATTAGGTAGATTTTGTTAAGTTTGTGGTTCTAAACTAATTATGGAAAAACAATATTTCGCGCATAGTTCTGCTTTTATAGATGAGGGATGTGATATTGGAAAAGGTACAAAAATTTGGCACTTTAGTCATATAATGACTAATTGTACCTTAGGTGAAAACTGTAACATTGGACAGAATGTTGTTGTATCACCTGATGTTGTGTTAGGTAAAAATGTGAAAGTCCAAAATAATGTGTCAATTTATACGGGTGTTAAATGTGCTGACGATGTTTTTTTAGGACCTTCGATGGTTTTTACAAATGTAATAAATCCAAGAAGTGCAGTAAACAGAAAGTCAGAATACGCTAAAACATTTGTTGGGAAAGGTGCCAGTATTGGAGCTAATGCAACGATTGTTTGCGGTCATGATATTGGTGAATATGCTTTCATTGGTGCTGGTGCTGTTGTTACAAAAACAGTTCCTGCCTTTGCCTTAGTTGTCGGAAATCCCTCTAAGCAAATTGGTTGGATGAGTGAATTTGGTCACCGTTTAGAATTTGATAAAGACGGAAAAGCAACCTGTCATGAAAGTGGGCAGGTATATCAATTAGAAAATAATTTAGTAAAAAGAATTTCCTAAAATATAATCATGAAAATAAAGTTTGGTGTAGTTGGACAAGGACATATTGGTAAACGTCATGCTGAAATGATCAGACGCAATCCTAATTGCGAACTAGTAGCGGTGTGCGATGTCATGCCTAAAGAAAAATTAGGACTTGAATCATTAACCGAAAAATTTTATAATTCGATGGATGATTTATTATCTAATCATCCTGATATTGAAGTATTAAATGTGTGTACTCCAAATGGAACGCATGCAGAACATGCTTTGAAAGCTCTTGAATTAGACAAGCATGTGGTCGTTGAAAAACCTATGGCTCTGAGTAAAGCTGATTGTGAAAAAGTTATTTATACCGCTTTATCGCATAGTAAAACGGTTTTTTGCGTCATGCAAAATAGATATTCGCCCCCAAGTGTTTGGTTAAAAGAAATTATTACCAATAATACCCTTGGAGACATTTACATGGTACAATTAAATTGTTATTGGAACAGAGATGAACGCTATTACAAATTAGGGAATTGGAAAGGTACTCAGAATTTAGATGGCGGAACTTTATTTACACAGTTTAGTCATTGGATTGATATCATGTATTGGCTTTTTGGTGACATTAAAAATATACAAGCAAAATTTGCCGACTTTAATCATCAACATCTTACTGATTTTGAAGACAGTGGTTTTGTGAGTTTCGATTTCATAAATGGTGGAATGGGGAGTATTAATTATTCAACGGCAGTTTGGGATAAAAATTTAGAATCCTCCCTCACAATTATTGGTAGTAAAGGAAGTATTAAGGTTGGCGGTCAATATATGGACCAAGTGGATGTTTGCAACATAAAAGATTATACAATGCCTGTATTAGAGGCAACTAATCCTGCAAATGATTATGGTGCTTATAAAGGTTCAGCCAACAATCATCATAATGTTATTGAAAATGTAGTAGACACCATTAAAGGAAAAAATAAAATCACAACTAATGCATTAGAAGGACTGAAAGTTGTTGATATCATAGAACGTATTTATGCATTAAGACCCAATCAATTAATTAATAAAGAAAAATAATCAACGATTTTTTATTGAATAATATTTAAATGAGTTCATATTCTAAATCAATTTAATTTTAAAGAAACAAAAGCAAAATATCAATAGTCAGATGGGAATTTATAAAGATATTATCGAAAAAAAAGCAACAATTGCTGTCATTGGTTTGGGTTATGTTGGATTACCGATAGCTCTAGCCTTTGCAAAAAAAGTAAAAGTAATTGGATTTGATATCAATGCGGAACGTGTTGATTTAATGAAGAATGGTATTGACCCTAGTAGTGAACTTACAAAAACTGATTTCGAAAATTCAGATATTGTTTTTACTCATAAATTAGAAGATTTAAAAAAAGCCCGTTTTTTTATTGTTGCTGTGCCAACTCCAATTGATGAGCATAACTTACCAAATTTAAAACCCTTGCTTGGTGCTTCTGCAATGGTTGGAAAAATTTTAAAAAAAGGAGATTATGTGGTTTATGAATCAACGGTTTATCCTGGTTGTACTGAGGAGGATTGTATTCCCGTTTTAGAAAAAGAATCTAAATTAAAATTTGTAAAAGATTTTAAAATAGGGTATTCACCAGAGCGAATTAATCCAGGTGATAAAGAACACACCATCACAAAAATTTTGAAAATCGTCTCTGGATGTGACGCAGAGAGTTTAGATAATATTGCTAAGGTATACGAAATTATTGTAGAACCAGGAACGCATCGTGCACCAAGTATTAAAGTTGCTGAGGCTGCAAAAATAATTGAAAACACGCAACGTGACGTTAATATTTCATTAATGAATGAGTTGTCAATCATTTTTAATAAAATGAATATCAATACTTATGATGTATTAGAAGCCGCAGGAACTAAATGGAATTTCTTAAAATTCTTTCCTGGATTAGTTGGCGGACATTGTATTGGCGTTGACCCCTACTATTTAACTCATAAGGCTGAGTCGTTAGGATACCATGCTAGAGTCATTAATAGTGGTCGTTACGTGAATGATAGCATGGGCTTTTATGTTGCAAAAACGTGTGTCAAAAAAATCATTGCTGCGGGTAAAAATATTTCAAAGTCTAAAGTGTTAATTATGGGCGCCACCTTCAAAGAAGATGTGAGTGATATTCGTAATAGTAAAGTTGCTGATATTGTAAAAGAATTAAAATCATTTGGTGTAAAGGTTGAAATTGTTGATCCACATGCTGACAGTGCAGAATTGAAACATGAATATGGTTTTGGATTAAATAAATTAGCAAAGGGCTATGACGGCGTGATTGTTGCTGTAAATCATACTGAATACAAAAGTTTAGATGAGAAATTTTTTAAATCTATTTTAGCAACAAAAGGTGTATTGGTTGATATTAAAGGAATGTATCGAAATAAGATAAAAGGAATAACCTACTGGAGTTTATAAAAAACTAAATTGAAAAACATTGAATTATAAATTAAGTGGATTATCTCCAGACAAAAAAAAACTGTTAGATGAAGGTAAATTGCTTCCGTTGATGGAAGAATTTTATACGATACAAGGTGAAGGATTTAATACAGGAAAAGCGTCTTATTTTATTAGAATTGGTGGTTGTGATGTTGGTTGCCATTGGTGCGATGTGAAAGAAAGTTGGGACGCTAGCATTCACCCTTTAACGCCTACCGAGCTCATTGTGGAACATGTTATGGATAGTAAAACGCCCGCAGTGGTTGTTACTGGCGGAGAGCCGTTGATTTATAACTTAACGTATTTAACAGAACTATTAAAAAAACAGCACATTAAAACTTACATCGAAACTTCGGGTGCTTATCCTTTAAGCGGCGATTGGGATTGGATTTGTTTATCTCCAAAAAAAACAATGCTTCCTAAGCAAGAAAATTATTTGTCTGCTCATGAATTAAAAATAATCGTTTTTAATAAACATGATTTTATTTGGGCTGAAGAACAAGCAAATCAAGTGAGTGAAGATTGTTATTTGTATTTACAACCCGAGTGGAGTAAACGTCATGAGATTACACCGCTCATTGTTGAATACGTAAAAAAACATCCTCGTTGGATGATTTCATTACAAACACATAAATACATTGATATTCCTTAATCTTATCAATAAAAAATTATTTAATCTCAGAAGTTGGATTCGCTAAATTCTTCGCTGCAACGATATCTAATTTAATCGATCCAACCATTAATTTCGCTTCTGCTCGCAATGGAACATGGTTTTTGTCGTCTGTTAACCAAACATTTAAATCATCTTCACGCTTAAAAATTCTGCCTTTTTGTACGATCGGTCTAAACTTAACACATCTAAAGGTTCCGATATCACAGGTTATGGTTTCTTTACCAATGTATCTAATTTTTAAAGGCCAAATTTCTTTATCTACAATGCTATTGATCGAAAAGACTTCTCCTTCTTTTGCGTTTGATAAATTTAAGTTTCGCGCTGAATAAAAAGCGGAAATCATATCTTGTGTTCCTTCAGGTATGTCAATTTTTTCACCGTTTCCAACATCCACTTTATGTGTGTAATGATTGAAACTGTAATCTTGATTTGTAATATAACCACCTTCATTTACCCTTCTCACGAACATCCATGGCAATAATGCATCTTTATCTATAAATGTTTCATAACGATCACGCACTTTAAAAAACCAATCAAACGTACCTTTTGTATATCCGTTTCCTACAATGTGGTATACTTGTCTGCCTGACACATTGATAAGTTTTGGTTTTACTTCCATGACTATAGCACCTGCATCCAGTAAACCGTAATGTAAACGAAAAGAGAGTATTTCGCCTTCTTTAAATGCTTCATTGACTTGAGAAACTAAATCTTTTTTTAATAAAGGATCTTGGCTTGTTGTTGTGTTGTCTGTACTGATCTTATTTTTTGCTGAACAAAAAATGACCCCAATGATACAAATAATCGCTAATTTGAAACTATGCTTTAAAGTTAACATGGCGAGTTTTATAAGTTGACTATTCAATTGATGTGCCAAATTTTGATTTAATTTTTTTACACTGTTAATTTTTGTGAAATTTCTAAATGTAGTTCTTATTTAAAACTCAGGATACATTAAATATTTTTTTCTGATGTTTAAAAATTCTTCTTTTTCTTTACTCCATGAGCCTCTAATTTCTTTAGGAAAGATACTTAAAATAAGTTGTTGTTTTAGATCTTCGTTTCCTGCATGGTAATTAAAGTTTGCGTCAAAAAACACATCTTGTTTATTTACACTATGGTGATAAAACATATTTAATAACGTTAAATCAATTTGTTTATTTTGTAGTATATTTTTATAAAGCGCACCCGCATTTAATCCATAACACAGTGTGTCTTGATATTTTGGATGAGTTGAAATGGCATTTGATTTTGGTGTAAATGAAAAGGGGTACAATATTTTATCGATGTATGGATTGCCTATGTATTGAAAAGGAAATGACGTACCTCTACCTAAACTCATTATAGTGCCTTCAAATAAACCTATTGTTGGATACAATAAAATGGATGTATCGTTTGCTAAATTCGGTGAAGGCTTCACTGGCAATCCTGTCACAAATTTCTTTCTATCGTAATTTTTCAAAGGAATAATTTCAAGATTACATTGGAGATTGTTTTTTAACCAACCTTCACCATTAACCATTTTCGCGTATTCTCCGCATGTCATACCGTATACAATAGGTACTTTGTGTATACCTAAAAATGATTTGTATGTATCGGACATCACTGGTCCATCTATGTAAAATCCATTAGGATTTGGTCTATCAAAAATAAGTAGAGGCTTATTGTTTTCTGCACAAGCTTCCATCACATAAGTCATGGTTGATATATAGGTATAAAACCTCACACCAACATCTTGTATGTCGTAAATAACTATGTCAATTCCTTTTAAGTCTTCAGCTGTTGGCTTTTTGTGAGAACCATATAGAGAAATAACTGTAATATGTGTTTTGGCATCTTTACCACTTTTTACTTTTTCACCAGCATCAGCTGTCCCTCTAAAACCATGCTCAGGACCAAATATTTTTATAATTTTTATTTTTCGCTTTAGTAACGTATCTACTAAATGTCTATTTTTAATAATACCAGAGGCATTCGTAACAATGGCTACTTTTTTATTTTTTAATTTAGCAAGGTATAATTCTGTTTGGTCTGCGCCAGTTGTAATTGAGCTATATTGTTGACTGTTATCTTGTGACAAAAAACAAGACGAGGTTAAAAAAAACACCGTGAAAAATAAATAAAATCGCATAGAATAGTTTAGCTTTACATTGTAAATATACTACAATTTGAATTTTTCTACTTACATAGCAAAACGAATTTTACACAGTGAAAAAGAAACTGGTAATATGTCGAGACCAATTATAAAAATTGGAATTGCAGGTATTGCTCTTGGTATAGCTGTTATGATTATTACATTGGCTATTGTAACTGGTTTTCAGCAACAAATCACGAAAAAAATCACGACATTTACCTCACACCTTCAAATTAATGATTACGATCAAAATCAATCATTAGAACCAAATCCAATTACTGTATCTGACTCTATTTTACAACAATTGATGTTGATTCCAAATGTAAAATTAATTCAGCCTTTTGCAACAAAAAACGGTATCCTAAAAACAAAAACAGATAATGAAGGGATTGTATTAAAAGGAGTCGATAATACCTATGATTGGAGTAATTTGAAGCCGTATATAAAAGAAGGAACTGTTTTGTCTTTAGATAAAGATACCGTTTCGAAGCAGATTTTTATTTCAACAACACTAGCTAAAAAATTAAACATAAAACTGAATCAAAAAATGTTGGTTTATTTTATGAGTAAGAAAAAAATAAGTGATTCAACGATGCGTTCAACTACTTATATTGATTATGAACCACGTGTAAAAGACTTTTATGTAAGAGGTATTTTTAATACAGGGTTCTCTGATATTGATAAAAATTTAGTGTTCGTTGATTTAAAACAAATTCAAACCTTAAATTATTGGAAAAGTAATGAGGTAGCTGGTTACGAAATGTTTTTAAAAAACTTTGATTTTCTTGAACAATCTCTTGAAGATGTGAACGATAAGGTTGGTTATAATTACACCGTTAGTTCAGCCAAACAAATACAAAGTTCAATATTTAGTTGGCTAGAAATGATTGATGTAAATGCCGTTGTCATTATTACATTGATGGTTTTAGTGGCGGCTATCAATATGATTTCAGCCTTACTTATTTTAATATTAGAACGAACAAATATGATTGGATTATTAAAAGCTTTTGGTTCTTCAAAACAAGCAATCAGAACCATCTTTTTTCATGTGTCTCTTCAATTATTATTGAAAGGGTTAATCATAGGAAATGTAATTGGTATTGGTTTTTGCATTATTCAATATTTTTTTAATATCATTCCTTTAAATTCAGCTACGTATTATTTGGATTCAGTACCAATTAATTTATCACTATGGCATGTGTTATTCGTTAATATGGGAACGGTTGCAACCTGTATGCTCATGTTGTTTTTACCAACACTTATTTTAAATAAAATTTCGCCTATTAAGGCCATACAGTTTAGCTAACTAATTTTGTTCAATGCGTTTTTTGACGCAATCCAAGCTGTACTCCATGCATTTTGAAAATTGAAACCACCTGTAATGCCATCAATGTTTAGTACTTCGCCACAAATAAAAACACGTGGAATGATTTTACTTTCCATAGTTTTAAAATTTATTTCTTTTAAATTAATCCCACCAGCTGTAACAAATTCTTCTTTAAATGTTGTTTTACCTTGCATGTTATACATGTCGTTAGAGAGTGTTTGTGCTAATTTATTAAGTTGTTTTTTACTTAATTCGTTCCAAGGTTTAGTAACTTGTATGTCTGATTTTAAAACTAAAAATTCCCATAACCGTTTTGGAATGTCAAACATAGATGAATTTATAACTAATGATTTTGCATAAACGTTTATTGATAAAATTTCTTTGATATACTCTTCGTTTAAATTGTTTGTCCAGTTTATTGAAATACCCGCATGGTAATTTAATTTAAAAAAATCTTCGGCTGCAAATGCGGATAATTTTAAAACAGCTGGCCCGCTCAATCCCCAATGGGTTATTAAAATCGGTCCACTGTATTGATGCTTTGTTCCATTCACTTTTACAGTACCATTTTTTACACTCAAACCCATTAGTTCTTTGATTTTACTTTGCGGAAGGTTAAGTGTAAATAAACTTGGAATTAATTCGTCAATAGTATGCCCCATTTTTTTCAGAAAAGCATAATTGTTTTGTTGATGATGTCCTCCAATACAGCAAATAACAGCATCTGCCACATAGTTGTGTTTATTGGTTGTAATGGCTATGGTTGATTCATTGGATTGTAATTCTAAAACTTCTTCGCTTATATGAATATCGATATTATATTTTTTAGCTTCTTCTAAAAAGCAATGGATAATACTTTCGCTACTATTGCTTTCTGGAAACATTCTGCCGTCTTGTTCAGTGTTTAGTTTTATACCACGTTGAGCAAACCAATTTACAGTATCATTCGTACTGAATTGAGAAAATACTTGTTGTAATTCTTTTTGTCCACGGGGATAATTTTTAATCAGTTCTTGATTTTCAAAGCACGCATGTGTTACATTGCATCGGCCACCGCCAGAAACCTTTACTTTTGATAAGAGTTTGTTTGATTTTTCAAGAATAGTAATGTTTGCATTTGGAAAATTTATGGCAGCATTAATAGCCGCAAAAAAACCAGAAGCTCCGCCGCCAATTATAAGTATATGTTTTTCTTTTTTCAATACAACTGTAAATTTAATAATTTTTGGCAGTAGTCATTTTGTTTGTTTGCGTTAAGGATTGTAACTGAAATCCTTTTGTTGCGTTTTTTTTTCGCAATAAAAGATTGAAGAGGAAAGCCTGACCCGACGATAGGAGGGAAACGCCCATATTTGTATTATTTTAACAAGTCTAAATTCAATAGTAATTGGATATTATTTTATACATTTACTTGAACAATTTTAAACAACATTACAATGGGATTATTTAATAAACTTAGAAATGAATTTATTGATATTATTGATTGGACAGATAATACAAATGATACAATTATTTATAAATTTCCAAGATACCAAAATGAAATAAAGATGAACGCAAAGCTCACCGTGCGTGAGAGTCAAGTGGCTGTTTTTATGAATGAAGGTGTTATTGCGGATGTATTTCTTCCTGGAATGTACACATTAGCTACTCAAAACATGCCTATTCTTGCTACTTTAAAAGGTTGGAAATACGGATTTGATAGCCCTTTTAAAGCCGATGTTTTTTTCGTTAGTACTAAATTATTCAGAGATCAAAAATGGGGAAGTAAAAATCCAATCATGTTGCGCGATGCCGAATTCGGCCCTGTTAGATTACGTGCATTTGGAACGTATGCATTTAGAGTGAATGATGCTGGTAAATTTTTGAAAGAAGTGGCTGGTACTGCTTCTGAATTTACAACGGATGAAGTGAATGAATATCTAAGAAGTATTGCTGTTTCAAGAGGCATGGAATCATTAGCAGAAAGTAAAGTGCCCGTATTAGATTTAGCATCTCATGCAGCTGAAGTGTCTTCAGCTATTACTGAAAAAATTAAACCAGAGTTTAATGAAATCGGTTTAGACTTAACGAAATTTTTAATTGAAAATGTGTCTTTACCACCTGAAGTGGAAGAGATATTAGATAAAAGAAGTAGCATGGGCATTGTTGGTAATTTAGGTGCGTTTACACAATTTCAATCTGCTAATGCCATACAAGATGCCGCTAATAACCAAGCGAGTGGAGGAATTCTAGGCGCTGCATTAGGCGCTGGTGTTGGGTTTGGTATTGCTGGACAAATGGGTAATGCGTTTCAAAATACTCAGTTTAATGGCGCTACAGGACAAAACACACCACCACCACCACCCATTTCCACTTATTTTGTAGCAGTCAATGGAGCTCAAACAGGTCCTTTTACGTTGCCACAATTACAAGCGATGGCTTTAGCGGGTGAGTTCACCAAACAAAGCCAAGTATGGAAACAAGGCATGGCCGGTTGGTTAGCTGCAGAAACTCAAACTGAATTAAGTACGATGTTTCAAGCTGTTCCTCCTCCGATTGTATAATTTTAATTCATCCTATAAATAAAAAGCTACAATGACATTGTAGCTTTTTTTATAGTTTGAAAGTCTTTAAAAACCACTTTAATATTAAAAAAGTTATTATTTTATTTTTATAATGGTGAAGTATTTACTTTAATTAGTAAAACGTTATTCAAATTATATTTTAAATGTTTCTTTAATAATTTTAAAGTATTCGTTGAATAATAGCCTGCCCATTGAGAATAAAAAACTATCAAAGTATATTTTTTATCAGATGCTTTATTCAAAATTTCCCTTTGTTCAATTAAATTATGAGAGAATAATTTAATATCATTTATTAATAATAAATTATAGTTAATTGGGAAATGGGTGATTTTTTTTAACGGAAAAGAATCTAGAATATGAGTTTTTTTTAGTTCACCAAAACATTGTTCGTATCCGTTTGTAAATTTACCTGTTGAATCATAAACTCTTATTTGAATTGGAGATGCTTTTGTGTTGTAATTTAGTTTATAAAGATTGAGTGTATAAGGCAAAGTATTTATACTATCATAATAATTTCTTAATAATTGAAAAGAATTGATTGTATCGTATCCGTTAGCCAAAAGATATGCTTGATATTCTTTTCTACTTTCTGGTTTTTTATCATTCACACTTAAAAAATGAATTAATTGGCAAGAACTAAAGGTGACGACAAATAAAACAACTAATGTTTTTTTCATTTAATTAAAAGTGTAATTAATAATAATCTAAATTAACCTTATTTTCTTTAGATAAATAGATCATTTTTGAATTCTGATAAATCGCAATTTGATGATTATTCTACTTATTTTTTATACGTATTTCACATTTTTATTTATCTTTAAGAATGCTTTGGCACATCGTAAAATATTACTTAACCTTTGTTATTACAGTCTTTTTTAAAAGACATAAAATTTCAAATATTAAAAACATTCAGGTTAAAGGGCCTGTTATTTTAGCCATGAATCATCCCAATGCATTTATGGATCCCGTTGCATTTTCTTCTATGACCTATCCTCCAAGAGTTCGGTATTTAGCTCGTGGCGATGCATTTAAGAAAGGGCTTGTGACTTGGATTTTAGAAAGCTTAGGTATCATTCCTATTTTTAGAATGCAAGATGCCGGAAAAGACGGATTAATGAAAAATAACGAAACCTATCAATCTGTTAATAAACTGTTATCTCGAAATAAAAAAATAATCATTTTTGCTGAAGGTATTTGCATTCAAGAAAGGCGATTAAGGCCTTTGAAAAAAGGAGTTCCAAGGATGGTTTTTGGTGCGATGAATGAAGTTGACTTAAATGATTTGACTGTTGTTCCTATCGGTATTAATTATTCAAATCCTTCACAATTTAGAAGTAAGGTGTTTTTTAATATAGGTGAACCTATTCATATTAATGATTATATGTCATCGTATCTGCAGGCACCCGCCAAAACAATGAATTCATTTTTAGTTGATTTAGCTGATAAAATGAAGTCTTTAATCGTTCATATCAATCACATTAGAAGTGAAACCGTTATCGGACATTTAGAAATTATTTTAAAATCAGATTATTTCAAAAAAAATAAATGGAATGTTGATGATGTTGAGCATGATTTTTTATTTTCAACGCAATTAGTTGACGTGATTAATAAAGCCGAAGACCAATGCCCTGATGCTGTATCGGCACTTACTAAAAAAACAACGGCTTATTTTGAGCAATTAGAAACATATAAGCTACGAGATTGGTTAATTGATCCTCTTTTTCAGCAAAAAAGAATATCATACCTCCTAATTATATGGCATTGGTTTTTTATTATTGTCACGCTGCCTATTTACATTGTTGGATTACTAACCAATTTTATTCCATATAAATTATCGTATCTTATTACAACTAAAAAAGTAAGGTTAAAAGAATTTAAAGCCTCGTTTTATATGGGCATTGGAGCCGTATTGTTTTTAGTTAATTATATAATGCTATATACCATTCCAAGTGTATTGTATTCAGCTTGGTTGGGGGTGTTAGTGGTTATAATTTCTTTTTTATGTGGTTATGTCTGTTTGTATCTTTCTCCGTTGCGTAAAAAAACAAAAGGTATGTGGCGCGTATTAAATTTACAATCAAAACAAAAAACAATTTTTGATTCCTTGCAAAATCACCGTCAAGAAATTATAAAAGAATATGAAACATTGCTTTAAATGTGATACCTTGGTTTAGGTGTTACATCTAATTCACAAAATTGATTTTCTAAAAATTTGTAATAGCCAGTTATGGCTATCATGGCAGCATTGTCAGTGCAATACTCAAATTTAGGAATGTAAGTGTTCCATTTATAATTTTTTCCTGTAACATCTAATTGTTTTCGAAGTTCAGAATTTGCTGAAACACCACCAGCAATAGCAATCTGTTTGATGGATGTTTCTTGACTAACTTGAATTAAATTTTTGAGTAAGTATTTGATTAAATGGGCTTGGTATGATGCACAAATATCCTGCATGCATTCGGAAATAAAATGTGGATTTAATTTTTTTTGAGCTTGAATGAAATATAAAAAAGATGTTTTTACGCCACTAAAACTATAATTGTTGTTTTTAAGTTGAGGCGTTGGAAACGAATAAGCTTTTGGATTTCCTGATGAAGCATATTTATCAATTAATGGTCCACCAGGGTAGGGAAGTCCGAGTATTTTGGCTGCTTTATCAAAGGCTTCACCTACAGCATCATCCTCCGTTTCAGCTAATAATTCAAATTGCAGGTGCGTTGTTACTTTAATGATTTGAGTATGGCCACCACTAACCGTTAAACATAAAAATGGAAATTCTGGACTTGTAGGAATTTCAGTCTCTCTCTTCTCTACTATCCCTTCTGTCCCTTCTGTCCCTTTTATCCCTTCTATCTCTTCCGTCTCTTCTGTCCCTTCAATCCCTTTAGTCTCTTCTGTCCCTTCAACCCTTTCAGTCTCTTCTTTAATAAAATGGGCTAAGATATGTCCTTGCATATGATTCACTTCAATTAAAGGAATGTTTAATGCTAAGGATAATGATTTTGCAAACGATAAACCAACTAATAAACTGCCACTCAATCCAGGGCCGAGTGTAACGGCAATAGCGTTCAATTCATTGAGTGTTATCTGTGCTTTTTTTAAAGCTAAATCAATTACAGGTAAAATATTTTTTTGATGATCGCGACTGGCTAATTCAGGAATAACGCCACCATATTGTTCATGGATGCTTTGATTGGCCGTCACATTAGAAAGTAAAAAGCCATTTTTAATAATAGCGCAACTCGTATCGTCACAACTAGATTCAATGCCTAAAATAAATATGTCGGTTGTTTTTTTGATAGTAGAATAGGTTATATATTTACTTTACAGGCAACGATATTAAGTTTAATTAACGAAAAAAGCTTGTTTTATTTTGTTATTTTTAATGCTTATGAAATGGCTGGACAAAGTTAAAAGAATATTACTGAAAACATTACTGTATTCAGTCCTTCTTTTATTGTTTTCTGCGATACTCTTATTTATTATAGGTCAAACAGAAACATTTCAAACATGGGCTGCCAAGCGTGTTACCAGTTATTTGAGTTCTCAGTTAGGTGTGAAAGTTGAAGTGAAGCGGTTGAAGATTTCTTTCATAAAAAATGTGATGTTGGAGGATGTTTTTTTAGGAGATCAACATAACGATACCTTACTTTTTGGAAAATCGATTATTCTAAATCTTGATGCCTTTAATTACCAAAAGCAGCAATTAGATTTGTCAGAACTCGCGTTATCCGATTTGAAAGTAAAAATGATTCATTATAAAAATGAACCTGATTTTAATTTTCAATTTTTAGTAGATTATTTTTCTTCTGATAGCACGAGTCAAATTGATTCATCTCAGCATTGGAAAATAAATTATGGAGGTCTTAAATTAACAAACGTTGATTTCAGATACCAATATTTACCAACTGATTTGAAGGTTACACCTCAAATGAACTACGATAATTTACATCTTACTAACGTTTCTGGACTATTCACTCACATTGATTTTAGAAACGATACTATTTTTTCTGACATCACCCATTTGAGTGCTAAAGAACAATGTGGTATTCAAATTAAAGATTTAACAACACGTGCTAGCGTTTCGTCTACCCATTTGCAATGCGATAGCTTGTATTTAAAAACCAATAATAGTTTGGTGAAAGGAACAGTCTCTTTTAAATATGATACGTGGGATGATTATAATGATTTTATAAATAAAGTGTATATGAAGTTAGACTTAAAAGATAGCACTTCAGTAAACATGAAAGATGTCGCTTATTTTGCAGAGGATATACAAGGATTTAAGGAAGTATTTGGCATTAAAGGAAAAATAAAGGGTTTTGTAAATGATTTAAATGGTTCAGATTTAGATGTAAGGTATGGCAAGAACACGCAGTTTGTGGGTGATTTTGCCATCAGCGGTTTACCAGATATAGATCAATCATTTATACATTTCAATACACAACAGTTAGCTTTTACAAAAGTAGATATTGAACAGTTTCCAATACCGCCTTTTCAAAATCCAACGCATTTACAATTACCTGAGGAGTTAAGCAAGCTCGGAATAGTTACCTATAAAGGGAAGTTTGATGGTTTCTTAACGAATTTTGCAACATATGGTCAATTCAATTCAAACATTGGAAGCTTAAGAACCGATTTACAAATTAATCGAAATTTAAAATCAAAACAAATAGACTACGCTGGTTCGTTTAGTACAACCAGTTTAAATATTTCTAAATTATTTCCAAATTACGGATTTATTGGTCCTGTTTCATTATCTGCAAAAGTAAATGGACATGGTGTAACCTCCGAAGAAATTGATATGGTGATGGATGGCACCATTCAATCTATCACCTATAATAATTACGCTTACAATCAGTTAAAAATTGATGGATCTTTTAAAAAGCGAGTATTTACAGGAAGTGTGTTGAGTAGTGATCCAAACGCCGATTTTGATTTTAATGGAACGATTGACGTAAATCATCAAGTTCCGAAAATGGATTTTATTGCTACCATACATAATTTTGATTTAGAAAAAACTCATTTTTCAAATTCTAAATTACATGGAAAAATTTCATCCCAACTTTTTATTAATTTGAATGGCGATGATATAGATAATTTAAGTGGTCAAATAAATTTAGACAATACTATTTATACACAAGATTCAAAAGTATATCGTTTAACTAAGTTTAATCTCAATTTAGATCAATCACAAGTTTCTAAATCCATTCGTTTAACTTCCAACATCGCTAATGCACAATTAATCGGAAAGTATCAATTAAGTATGCTATCACAAGCATTTAGTCAGTATTTGAATACCTATTTTCCAACGGTATTTAAGACAAATACTCGTTACATATACAGTGATAAAGCTGATTTGAGCATAACGATCAAAAACTTTACTATGATTAAGGATTTATTTTTAAACGATGTGATGATTAGTCCTAATACACAATTAGATGCCTCATTCGACGCCGCTATTAATTATCTTTATATCAAATCATCTAATGATCTTGTGAATTATGCGGGTGTTAAATTGCATAACAATAACCTCGTTGTTAATTCATTGCCAAAAGGTATTAGCCTTCAATATCAATCTAAAAAAATTGCGTTGAACGATAGTTTAACATTTAAAAATGGATTTGTTAATTTAGTGGCTAATGATAAAACATCGGGTTTTGATTTCACTTGGGATAATGTTTCAAAGCCATCGTATTCAGGTAATCTCAAAGGGCAAGTGCTTTTTGGTCCTACCCAAGCAAATGTGTTATTGGATAAAGTAAAAATTGTAGTTGCAGATAGTGTTTGGCAATTAGTGAAACCAAATCCAATGACGATTGATTCCTCTTTTCGTATTAAAGTAAATCCAATTTCGTTTTACAATAATAATCAGTTGATTACAATTGACGGTACACTTTCTAAAAAGGATGATGATAAGTGTGATGTATTTATTCAGAATATAAAATTGTCTCAGTTTAATCCATTATTAGCTGGAGCTAATTTTTCTATCGATGGTTCATTAACTGGAAATATTAGTCTATATTCTGCATTTAAAAAGCAAATTGTAAATAGTAATATTGATTTTTCGGAATTTAAATTAAATAATAAGTTAATTGGTAATGGCGAATTACATAGTGAATACAATCCTGATAAAGAATATGTGAGCATCAGAGGGTTTTCTTCTTTTGGAAAAGATTTTGATGGAAACTTAATGAAGAACATTGATTTCAGTGGGTTTTATTACACCAAAAAGGAAGATGATAATTTAGATATTTCGTTTAAAGCCGAGCCGTTTGACTTATCCTTGTTGCAACCGTATCTAAAAGATATTATCACTATTAAGGTAGGTTTCTTAAACGGAACAGGAAAAATAACGGGTACACCAAGTAAACCATTAATCAATGCTGATTTAAAAATCATGAAGTGCGTCATGTTGGTTGATTACCTCAATGTATTGTACACGGTGAGTGGTAACGTCAATATTAAACCGAATCAAATCCACTTTGATAACCTCGAATTGCGCGATAAAACAGGTAACGTGGGCAGTGTAGATGGAAATGTATTTCACTCTAATTTTAAAAATATGCGTATCGACTTCGACGTCAATACTTCTAAATTAATGGTACTCAACACTACCGCTGTAAATAATTCGAGTTTTTATGGGACTGCTTATGCTTCTGGAAACGTTGGTATATTTGGTTTTTCGGATGATATTAAAATGGAAATAAATATGAAAACCAATGGTGGAACACGGTTTGTTATACCATTAGACGGTCCTTCAGAAATTTCGAATAATGAATTCATCCAGTTTGTTTCGAAAGATACTGTCAAAAAAGTGAGAGCAGTTTCTAAATCAAATTTATCACTTGACTTTAATTTAGAAGCCACTTCTGATGCCGAAGTTCAATTAATATTTGATGAGAAATCCGGTGATGTAATAAAAGCTAGAGGTGATGGGAATTTAAGTATGAAAATTAATTCGAAAGGAAAGTTTGATATGTTTGGCAACTATGTCTTATCTACCGGTGATTATTTATTTACTCTTGAAAATTTTGTCACTAAAAAATTTGAAATTGAAAAAGGCAGTTCAATTAAATGGAATGGAAATGTATACAAAGCTAATATTGACATTGTGGCTAATTACAAGCAACGCGCCTCTATAAAACCATTATTTCCAAATGATTCGGCTAGTAATTATAATAAACGATTTCCTGTAGATTGTAAATTGTATATGAAAGATAAATTAACTTCGCCCGATATTGAATTTGGTATTGAATTACCAACCATTGATGAAAGCACGCGAACGTTAGTTAAAAATTTATTAGCAGATCCCAATGAATTAAATCGTCAAGTGTTTTCTTTGCTCTTGTTGAGAAGCTTTGTTACGCCAATTGCAGTAACTGGTGGTTCGGGAGTGAATGCTGGCGGCGCGATGGCAGCAACAGGTTCAGAAATGTTGAGTAATAAAATTAGTAACTGGTTAAATGGCGTTACCAAAGATGTTGATATTGGAGTCAATTACCGACCTGGCGATGCCCTCAGTAGCGAAGAATTAGATTTAGCCTTATCCAAACAATTATTTAATAACCGATTAACGATTGATGGAAATTTAGGCGTGAATAATAATTCAGCAAATACCAAAACAACCAACAATAGTAATTTAATTGGTGATGTAACGGTTGAATTAAAATTAACTGAATCTGGTAAATACCGTGTAAAAGGATTTAATAGAAGTAATGATAATACGCAGGTATTAAATAGTGGAGGGCCATTTACACAGGGTGTTGGTATTTTTTACCGTGAAGAATTTGAAAGCCTAAACGAGTTATATAGACGCTATTTAGGGAAAGTAAAAAAGAAGTAATTTTTATTTTTCAATTTTTTTACCGGCTAATTGGTAACCCACAAAACCCATTGGTAAATAAGCACCTACTAAATCTACAAGGGTAAACCATAATGGTGATGGCAGCATCAGGATGTTTGCAATACCTCCTACTAAAAATAAAAAACCAATGCTCATCGCAAATTTTAACTTGTGAGTGACTGCAATTTTGGCCGCTACAAATGCTCCACCTAATGTGCCCAAAGCGTGGGCTAAAAATGGAAATAAAAAATGTTTGGGTTCAAATAAATGGATGGTTGCTTTTAGTCCTTCGAGAGTTGTAACGTCCGCACCGTTAGGTGCAGGAATAATTGAGCCACTTATCGTTATTAGACTCATATTTATAATACTTCCTAAAATAAAACCAGCTATAACAGCTATGGTATTTTTAATGATTGGGTTCATATTTTAATTAATTACTAACGGTTTTGTATTACAACAACGAAAAGGTTTATTTTTTAAAGATAATCCAATTTATGTTGTTTCAAAAGTTTGATTTGGAAGTTATAGAATTTGAAAATTTTTAGGTAACTCTTTCATGATTCATTTAGCGCGATTTCTTAAGCCTATTTACTTTTATTAAAACTACCTCTCGTTTTATTGCCTTCCATTAAAACCATTTCGGAATGTAAAAACTTGGCGGCTTCTGCCGAATCGTTTACTTTGGAAGCCGTGCGTACTAACATTTTTGTTTCAAAAGGTGTCAACACAGTGTTTCGGATATCTTCTTTTTTCCATGCAAATAAAGGCCTACAAACTTTTGAAATAGTGCGTGCTAACACAAGAGCATCTAATAACGCTTGATTAGCTCCCTGGCCTTTAAATGGACTCATCGGGTGCGCCGCATCGCCTAACAAAGTGGCATTGCCAAACGTTTCGGTGTGGTTTGGTTGTAACAGTTCTCTGTCGTAAGCAGGATAGCCCGTCACGTGCGAGGCTTGTGTAGCTAATACAATCTGCGGAACAGGATTGTGCCAACGTGTTCTTTTGATTGCTTCTTCTTTAAGGGCTTCTGAACCTTTAGCACTAAGCGCTTTGGCATCTTGTTCGGATATTGGGAAACTCAATTGCCACATCACCGAATCGGAAGAATAGGGCATCACGTAAATGCGATCAATGCCATTGGCTGTTTGAAACACGGTAGCCGAATCGAGCAATTCTTGATGAGCATCTTTTAGGGCCGCTAATGGACAAATACCTAATATTACCATACAACCCAAATACCGCAATGGACTTACTTCTTCACCAATTAGTAATTTACGAACCATACTGCGAATGCCATCTGCACCAACCAATACATCGGCTTTACTTGTTTTTATTTCCCCGTTAACGTTAAACTGTATTTCAACGCCTTTATCTTTAAGGTCTTTAAAATTAATAAGTTGATGTCCCCATTGCACGGCTTGTTCTCCACCCAATTGCTCGAGCAAGGCTAAGCGTAAGGCTTGTCTTGAAATATGAATATTTGTTCGTTTTGGTGCTAACCGTGTGCCTGTGTGTTGCCACTTTCGCATTCCCCATTCGCCCATTATTTTTCCTTCGGTGTTGTGTACCACGTGCCTGGTTGAAATAATGGATTCTCTTAAATTAACAATACCAAAGGCTTCGATGGCTTTGCTGGCTTGTTGTAAGGTAAGTCCGTATCCTTGCGAGCGTGCATCGAAACTGTTATCACGCTCATAAATGGTAAACGGAATACCACGGTGCAAACAAGCCACTGCTAATGCCACACCTCCAATGCCACCACCAATGATGGCAACATGTGGATACTGTTTAGCATCTGGTTCGGGATGATTTGCGGCACGAACAATGCCCAATCGATTGCAATTAGGGCAGGTATAAGGGTGACCTTTAGGGCGAATAGGAGCGGGACCTGTACCATCCGCTTGCGCAAAGGCATCACAAGCCAATTGATATTGAATGCGAGCTCTTTTGCCGAGCTTATGGCGTTTTTTGCCACTGCCCCAACACTCTTGGCACATGCCCCAATGGCTTTGTTCTTTTTCTACCTGTTCCAATCTGATTTATTATCAAGGTCTTTTTAGATGGTAAAGGTAAAACAATAAGTTTGTTTTTGATTTTTTTTTATTTGAATAGCACGCTCAATCCTTTATTATAAATAAATATAAATGTTGCTTTTTGAAAAATAAAGAGAGTAAATTTCGTTCATTTTTTGACTATTACAGTTATGATTTTATTGTTCACAAAAAGATTGAAAATATACAATAGGTTTAATGACTTATATTTTACAGTTAGTGTATTGATTCCAAAGCTCATCTGCAATACTTTATTGCTAATTGTCTTATTTCTTCTTTTGTCCCAATTATCTTTTGATTTTTTTGCGTTTTCCAAACATCCGATTTTTCGCAAATTTTGTAACATATATCTTGCAACAAGCCGACATTGTCTTGTGACAATTTTATAATTTCTTCTTCTACTTCTGCTGGAAATTCAATATTTAATAAAGATTTTCCTTTATTAATAACCATTTTTAAATGATCAGTAGACCATTTTTCTACCTTTATGTTTGTAATTCTGCCTTTTAAATCACTGTTATAAATGACTAGTCTATTTGACTCCGTCCAGACTCCAATTAAAATGAATAAATATTTGGACGTTTCATGAAAAACTTTTAAGTCAAATGAAAATTGCTTCTGAATTTCTTCATCTGTATAATGAAAGTCTTCAATGACTATGAATTTATTAAATGAGTTTGCTTGAAGCGCGCGTACTATGTCATTGGCATTTTCAATATCTATTTCTATTTTTTTAAAAGCCTGCGTGATGTTATTTCCATATGCCTGCTCATCATTTCCTTCTCCGGAAACGTTTGTGATTAATGGACCATTAGCTTTTTCTAGAATTTTTATCGATAATTTTGGTGTTCCTCTCAGTGTTTTGTTTTTCGAAATCACATATTCAATATCTGCTTTTTTAAGAATCATCTCATAAAGACTTGCTATTGAGGTATCTCTCGTGCATTGTATAACAATACTTTCACTCTCCTTTAAATTGTGTTTTCTTAAACACGTTTTTCCTTGTTTCGAATCACCGTAGAGGATGATGTGTTTCTCTCTTATTAAATCGGTGACTAGTCTGTCATCAATATCAGTTCTGGCTTGATAAGATAATGGAACTTCTCTAGAGTTACCAAATACTTCAACCATTTTTTGTTCTTTTGCTGGGATCATGGTATTGCTTTAATCTCTTTTACGTTTGGCTTTTAACCTTACTAATAATTTTTTTTATGATGTTTAATATGAAATTGAATGATATATTTTTTTGATATAGGTTAATATTTTTTTGAATAGGTATCAACATAGTAAATTATTTTATAATTATTATTGGTTTGCAGTTAAAATTAGTTGGCGATTTCGAAGCACTAAACTGTCTGCCACCACTGAACTTGATTCGAAGCACAAAGCCTCATTTAACCACTGAAAAGCCAATTTCTTGTAGGTGCTGTTATGCGTCCGGCTTTCTTCTCAGTCGTCTGTTTTAATCTTTATAAATTCTTTAAAAAGTCGTCTTCGGATAAGATTTCAGGTGTCGAACCTTTCTCAATAAGTTTAACTGCTTTCTCTGCACATACACGGTTATTTTTTTATAGCCTTTTTGCGCCACAGGAAACAGCGTGTCGAGTATGTTGTGTGTTTTGTTTTGCGCTTGTGCGGCAAGGCTCATGAGTGCTAATAATGCCACTAATAGGGAATTTAAAAATCGGTGTCTCATGGTGTTTTGGTTTAGTTAAACACTTCGTGGCCTTCTTTATCAATAAATCCTGTTTTTTTTCCTAAGCGTATTTGTGCCCAGCCCAATCGGTTGGTATCAAAAACATCAATGTGGTCGTATTTTGGTTTAACAACTTCAATACCATTTTTATCAATGCATCCTTTTTTGTTTTTAATGATTACTTGTGCCCAGTTTTCGCATAAAATGTCAAAGGGTTCAATTTGATCATAAATTGGAGGTACTACCTCAAGGCCATTGGTGGTAACAAAACCATATTTGCCATCTAATTTTATTAAAGCCCAATCTTTAGTATATACATCAAAGCGTTCAATGTCGTCGTATTTTGGTTCTATTAGCTCAAGGCCAGTGCTATCTACCAGTCCAAATTTACCTTTTAGCTTTGTTTTTTTGACTTCCATGGTTTCGCTGTCAAACGACAGGATATCATCGTATCGGGTTTGTGCGGTAAGAAGGCCTGTAAAAAGGCAGCTTATCAAAATAAGTACTATTTTTTTCATAAAGTCTAATTTTTATGAAAACAAAGATACTTATTAATTGATATATTTTGTAGTTAAATTAATATAAATATTAGATTAATTGAAATTTATGTGTATTTTTGTACCGAGCTTGCATTTAATTAATTGGTTTAGTTTTGTGAGTAAAAAAAAAGTTCTCGTTTATAACGAGAACTTTTTTGTTTTTAGAAGATTATGTTGGAGATGTGCAAGCACGAAACCGTTAGATATATTTTTTTTATTTTTTATATTCCACTTTCATTTCAACGCGCCTGTTTTTTTGCCTGCCAAGCTCGGTGCCATTATCTTCAATTGGTTTAGTTGGTCCAAACCATTCAGTGAATATTTTTTCATTATTCACGCCTTTAGTCACTAGGTATGTTTTAACAGCTTTGGCGCGCTTTTCAGATAATATGGTATTTTTTAAGGAGTCACCTTTGTTATCGGTATGCCCCGAGAGTTTCAATGTCCATTCATCAGCATGTTGTTTCATAAGGCCTGCTAATTCTGTTAATGAAGGTAAAGACGTTTTTTTAATGATGTCCTTACCACTAGCAAATTCTAAACTTGCAAACGCTTTTTCAAGTATTTTTTGTTCTTCAACTTTTAATACAGGTGCGGGCAAACAGCCTTTTAATTCGACTAATCCTGCTATCAATGGGCATTCATCATCTCTGTCTATCACGCTATCTTTATCCGTATCAGGCCAAGGACAACCTTTATTTTCTATAACGCCAGCACTATCCGGACAAGCATCATCTTGATCTATAACGGTATCGCCATCTTTATCAGGACAACCATTGTAGACTCTAGGACCAGCTAAATCAGGGCACTTATCTTCTTTATCAGGTATGCTATCATTATCATTATCTGGGCAACCAAAAAATAATGGGAGGCCTTTAATATCAGGACAGGAATCTTGTTTATCAATGATATCATCTTCATCCCTATCTGGGCAACCTCTAAATTTGGCAAGTCCTTTTTCATTTGGACAGTCGTCTTCTAAATCAGTTATACTATCTCCATCAGCATCTGGACAGCCACACAGTTCTTTTATACCGGGTATTTCCGGGCATTTATCATCTGAGTCTTTAATGCTATCATTGTCAGTATCTGGGCAACCATCAAATTGCCATAAACCCGGAATGGTTTTGCAAAGGTCTTTTTTATCCGATACACCATCATGGTCTTTATCTTTTGGTTTACCATATGGAATCGGTATTTTAAGTAGAGTGTAAAAATCGGCTCCGTAAATTTTTTGCTTGGTTATGAGAGGGGCAAAGCTAGTTGTACCAAGAATTAATGGCCCTAATCGCAATGCTAATCCACCTCTATATCCATCTAAAGAATTGTATTGAATAGGTATAAATACACCAAACCATTTATGATCCCAACGGGGCGTGACCGTGATACTACTTATATCATGTACTTTGGTAAGTTTACTTTTATGTTGTAAAGCAATAAATGGCGTTAGGTTTACATAAAGTGTTTTCCAAATGTGATAATCTATTTGCAAGCTGATGGCAGTTGGCAAATTCATGTTGTAAGTTTGGCCTGTTGTTTTTGTTCCACCAAATCTAGCATTAAGCGTGTCATCTAATTCTTTAACTGTTTTAGGATTAATGGCCTTTAAATTCCAAAAACCTATATCAGCTTTAAAATCACCACTTGTAGCACCTTTTTTATAGGTGATTGAACCAAAATCAGTTAGTGATACTCCTATTTTTAGTTTGTATTTTGATTGATCTTTTCTCCACAAATTAGTTTTACCATCTAAATTGTATTGGTATTTTTTGTAATTCGGTCTCCATTCGTATACTGCACCAAAATCAAATCCAAAGCCAGGATAGGCTTGTGTAAAATTAAAAACCGAAGGACTATTCCCAGTGCCAGCCAAGGAGTTTTGACTTACATCAAAATTATCAGAATGCCCGTAAATTACCTCAGATTGAAATAGAGAAACAACGGTGTCTGCTTTGAATTCGTATTTCAAATCTTTGATAAAAACGTAAGCTGATTGTATCCCTTGTAATAATTTAAAGGTAGCTCCAGCTTTAAAATAATGTTCGTTGTCTTCCTTAAAAATATGCGCATAGGTTAGGCCACATTCACCCCAACTCATTTCTTGTATACTTAAATTTTTATTGTTCAAGCGAGCAATCCAAAGACTAGGATATTCGAATTCGCTGTATGTCAATTTAGCCAATTCGGGTGATATACCATCAATATTTATGTAGTTTCTAACACATGTGCTTAAAGCAATTGCATTTTTTTGATTGAGGTTAATCATAAACGAAGGACCATTAATTCTATTTGAAAAATAAAGGCTTTTATCATCGTTGTTTATTTTTTCAATAAAATTATTTTTAAAATAATTTTCTTCATCAATAGCATTTGGTTTAAATGCTGTTTTTTTAATTCCAACGTAGTTGTTGTAGGCGTATAGGTTAAAACCTACCAAAGTCATATCATATTTCATACGACTGCCTACAATGCTTGCAGGTTGTTGATATAAGCCAGTTACTCCAGCATAATTACTTTGATTAAATCCGATAAAATCTTGAGGAAATAGGATTTTAAAACAAAAACAAGTAAATACTAAAAAGATTTTTTTCATGCATTAAAAATTATATCAGCAATAAAAATAAACTATTATTGGCTATTATAAAAAAAGAAAGTTAATAATAGCTGAAAGAATTAGTACTTTTGCAAATTGAAAAAAACAATGCGTGATGATACATAAGTTAGAAGAAATAAAAAGAAGATTTTTGGATGTTGAAGCCAAGTTATCTGATCCAACGGTGATTAGTGATATGCCCACATTTAAAAAGTTGAATAAAGAATACCGAGATTTAGAGCCTATTGTAGAGGCTTATTATAAATATGTAAAAATTTCTGATAATATAAAAGGTGCGAAAGAAGTTTTGGCAACAGAAAAAGACAAAGATTTTTTAGACATGGCTAAAGCCGAATTGGAAGAGAATAGATTAGCGGAAGAGAAATTACAAGATGAGGTACGTTTGATGCTGATACCAAAGGATCCAGAGGACGCAAAAAATTGCACAATGGAATTACGCGGTGGCACAGGAGGTGATGAAGCGGCCTTATTTGCAGGCGATTTGTTTGAAATGTACCGTCGTTATTGTGAAATAAAAGGATATCAATTGGAAGTGATTGATGAAAGTCCAGGTTCGATGGGAGGATACAAAGAAATTGTATTTAATGTAAAAGGAAATAATGCCTTTGGAACCATGAAATTTGAAAGTGGTGTGCATCGTGTGCAACGCGTGCCAAGCACCGAATCGGCAGGAAGAGTGCATACATCGGCAGCAACGGTAGTTGTTTTACCAGAAGCAGAAGAGTGGGATATAGAATTAAAACCAGCTGATATTGAAATGGCAACTGCACGAAGTGGTGGAGCAGGAGGTCAAAATGTAAATAAGGTAGAAAGTAAAGTTATTTTAACGCATAAACCTTCGGGTATCGTTGTAACCTGTCAAACACAGCGAAATCAGCTAGGTAATAGAGAGAAAGCGATGGAAATGTTGCGTTCAAAATTATACGATTTAGAATTTCAAAAGCGATTAACAGAAACCACAGGCCGTCGCAAAACGATGGTGAGTACAGGGGATCGTTCGGAAAAAATTAGAACCTATAATTATCCACAAAATAGAATTACAGATCATAGAATAGGGTTAACCTTATATAATTTAACTGATTTTACCAATGGTTATATTCAAGAAATGATTGATGCTTTGCAGTTTGCAGAAAATGCAGAGCGATTAAAAGATGGAGGTTTACAGTCTTAAAAAAAATCAAAAAAGTATTTTATTAATCCAAAAAGCACGAAAAAACTTGAATTTACAAGTAAAAAGTGGATAAAAGTTTGATTTTTTTGAAAGTGGTAAGTCCAAATGTTTTAGAGATAAAACTTTTTGAATTTCTGCCAAAAATGAACAGTTAAAAAAAACTTTTCAACAAAAAACAAAAATTTTATCAAAAAACTGAATTTTTTTCAACATTTTTTTTGCTTGTTAAGAAAATAATAATATCTTTGCCGTCCCCAAAAAGATGGGTTTGCAATAATAACAGTGAAATCAACTAATACAAAAGGTTAAACATGCCAACTATAAGTCAATTAGTAAGAAAAGGACGCTTTAAAGCTCCAAACAAAAGTAAATCGGCCGCTTTGGATTCTTGTCCACAACGCCGTGGTGTATGTACACGTGTGTACACAACAACTCCAAAGAAACCAAACTCAGCAATGCGTAAGGTTGCTAAAGTACGTTTAACAAATAAGCAGGAGATTATTGCTTATATTCCAGGAGAAGGTCATAATTTGCAAGAGCACAGTATCGTATTGGTACGTGGTGGTCGTGTTAAGGATTTACCAGGAGTTCGTTACCATATTGTTCGTGGGTCTTTAGATACTGCGGGTGTAGAAGGAAGAAAACAACAACGTTCGAAATACGGAACTAAACGCCCTAAAGCAGGTGTAGTTGCAGCTCCAGCAAAAGGAAAGAAAAAATAATAAATAAAAAAAATTAAGTAGATTTTACAAAATGAGGAAGTCAACCGCTAAAAAAAGAATTTTATTACCTGATCCAATATATAATGATATATTGGTAACACGTTTTTTAAACAGTTTAATGTACAGTGGAAAGAAGAACACTGCATCAACTATTTTCCACGAATGTTTGGAAATTGTTGCTAAACGAACTAACGAAGATGGTTTAGAAGTATTTAAAAAAGGATTAGCAAACGTAACACCACAAGTTGAGGTTCGTTCTCGTCGTGTAGGTGGAGCAACTTTCCAAATCCCTTCTGAGGTTCGACCAGAGAGAAAATTAGCTCTTGCTATTAAATGGATGATTACTTACGCTCGTAAACGTAATGAAAAATCAATGGCTCAAAAATTAGCAGGCGAAATTGTTTCAGCTTCAAAAGAAGAGGGAGCAGCTTTCAAAAAGAAAGAAGATATTCACAAAATGGCAGAAGCTAACAAAGCATTTTCACATTTTAGATTCTAAAAGAAATGGACTTAAGATATACAAGAAATATTGGTATTGCTGCTCACATTGATGCTGGTAAAACAACAACAACAGAGCGTATTTTATATTATACTGGAGTTAACCATAAAATTGGTGAAGTTCACGAAGGTGCAGCAACCATGGACTGGATGGCTCAAGAACAAGAGCGTGGAATTACAATTACTTCTGCAGCAACAACTTGTTTTTGGAAATACAGAGATAATCAATACAAAATTAACATCATTGATACACCAGGTCACGTTGATTTTACAGTTGAGGTAAACCGTTCATTGCGTGTATTAGATGGTTTAGTGTTTTTATTTTCAGCAGTTGATGGTGTTGAACCTCAATCTGAAACTAATTGGCGTTTAGCTGATAATTATAACGTTACGCGTTTAGGTTTCGTCAATAAAATGGATCGTCAAGGTGCTGACTTCTTAAAAGTAGTTAAGCAAACTCGTGAAATTTTAGGTGGTAATGCCGTGCCTCTTCAAATACCAATTGGTTCTGAAGAAAACTTTATCGGAGTAGTCGATTTAATTAACTTCCGTGGTATTGTTTGGAATGATCATGATAAAGGAATGACTTTTCAAGAAGTTCCCATTCCAGCAGATTTATTAGAAGAAGCAACAGAGTGGAGAGAGAAAATGTTAGAAGCTGTTTCTGAATTTGATGACAAAATTATGGAGAAGTTTTTTGACGCTCCAGATACAATTACAGAAAGAGAAGTATTAGATGCATTGCGTAAAGCTTGCGTTGCCAATAAAATTGTTCCAATGGTGTGTGGTTCATCTTTCAAAAATAAAGGTGTACAAACGATGTTGGATTTGGTTATGGAATTAATGCCATCTCCGATGGATAAACCAGAAACTAAAGGTATCAATCCTGAAACTGGAGAAGAAGTTAGCCGCAGACCTGATGTAAAAGATCCATTTACAGCTTTAGCATTTAAAATCGCAACTGATCCTTTTGTTGGTCGTTTGTGCTTTTTCCGTGCTTATTCTGGCCGTTTAGATGCAGGTTCTTATGTATTAAATACGCGTTCAGGAAACAAAGAGCGTATTTCTCGTATTTTTCAGATGCATGCTAACAAACAAAATCCAGTTGAATTTTTAGAGGCAGGAGATATTGGTGCAGCAGTTGGATTTAAAGATATTAAAACCGGAGATACTTTATGTGATGAAAAACATCCTATTGTATTAGAAGCAATGAATTTTCCTGAGCCTGTAATTGGAATTGCAATTGAGCCAAAAACTCAAGGAGATTTAGATCGTTTAGGAGTGGGTTTACATAAATTGGCTGAAGAAGATCCTACATTCCGTGTTCATACAGATGAAGACTCAGGACAAACCATTATCTCAGGAATGGGTGAGTTACACTTAGAAATTATTGTTGATCGTTTGAAGCGTGAGTTTAAGGTTGAAGTTAATCAAGGAGCACCTCAAGTATCATACAAAGAGGCTATCTCTCAAACCTATGAGCATCGCGAAGTTTATAAAAAACAAACTGGTGGACGTGGTAAATTTGCTGATATTAAAGTGGTTGTAGGTCCAGTAGATGCTGATTTTGATAGAGCAAAAACCGATTTACAATTTGTGAATGAAATTTCTGGAGGATCTATTCCACGTGAATTTATTCCATCTGTAGAAAAAGGATTTAAAGCAGCCATGTTAAATGGTGTATTAGCAGGATATCCATTAGATAATTTAAAAGTACGTTTAATTGATGGATCTTTCCACGCAGTCGATTCAGATTCATTATCATTTGAAATCTGTGCTCGTTCAGCATACCGTGAAGCATTATCAAAATGTAAACCGGTATTAATGGAGCCAATCATGAAAGTTGAGGTTTTAACTCCTGAGCAAAACATGGGTGATGTAGTAGGTGACTTAAACCGTCGTCGTGGTCAAATTGAAGGCATGGATTCTAAAAATAATTCACAAGTTATTAAAGCAAAAGTTCCATTATCAGAAATGTTTGGATATGTAACACAGTTACGTACACTAACATCAGGTCGTGCAACTTCAACGATGGAATTCTCTCATTATGCAGATGCTCCATCTAACGTTGCAGCAGATGTAATTGCTAAAGTAAAAGGTAAAACAGAAAATAATTAATAGTACTAACCAAAACATAAACCGTTCTTTATATGAGCCAAAGAATTAGAATTAAATTAAAATCGTACGATTATAACTTAGTAGATAAATCTGCTGAAAAAATCGTAAAAACAGTTAAAATGACTGGAGCTGTAGTAAATGGACCAATTCCATTACCTACAAACAAAAGAATCTTTACCGTATTGCGTTCACCACATGTAAATAAAAAAGCACGTGAGCAATTCCAAGTATGTGATTACAAGCGTTTGTTAGATATCTATAGTTCTTCATCAAAAACGGTTGATGCCTTAATGAAGTTAGAATTGCCATCAGGAGTGGAAGTAGAGATCAAAGTTTAACCCTCTGTTAAGTTTTAAAATATTAAACTCTAAATAATAATTAAGTAAGAATTAAAAACAAAATAAAAAAGTAAAAAATGTCTGGATTAATTGGTAAAAAAATAGGAATGACGAGCTTCTTCGATGCCAATGGCAAGTATGTGCCATGCACAGTTATAGAAGTGGGTCCTTGTGTTGTTACACAAGTAAAAACCAATGAAAAAGACGGTTACTCAGCTTTACAATTAGCTTTTGATGAGAAAAAAGAAAAACACACATCATCTGCTATGAAAGGTCATTTTGAATTATCAAAAACGACTCCAAAACGTAAAATTGTAGAATTCCGTTCTTTTGAGGAAACAAAAAATTTAGGTGATATTCTAACTGTTGAATTATTTGCTGAAGGCGAATATGTAGATATTGTAGGTACATCAAAAGGAAAAGGTTTTCAAGGAGTTGTAAAACGTCATGGTTTTGGTGGAGTAGGTGGTTCTACTCATGGTCAACATGATCGTTCAAGAGCACCAGGTTCATTAGGTGCCTCATCAGATCCTTCACGTGTATTCAAAGGTATGCGTATGGCAGGAAGAATGGGTGGTGATAGAAAGAAAATTCAAAATTTAGTAGTAGTAAAAATAATGCCAGAAAAAAACCTTCTTTTAATAAAAGGGTCTATTCCAGGTGCTAAGGGGTCTTACGTTACAATTCAAAAGTAATCATGCAAGTAGAAGTATTAAACATAAGTGGAAAAAAGACTGCTAAAAAAGTAGAATTAGCAGATGTGATTTTTGGTGCAGAGCCAAGTGATCATAGTATATATTTAGATGTTAAACATTATTTAGCAGCTCAACGTCAAGGAACACACAAGTCTAAAGAACGTGCTGAAATATCTAGAACAACTAAAAAATTAAAGAAACAAAAAGGAACTGGTGGAGCTCGTGCGGGTTCAATGAAGTCTCCCTTATTCATAGGTGGTGGTCGTGCATTCGGTCCTCGTCCTCGTGATTATTCTTTTAAAATCAACAAAAAAGTAAAAGTATTAGCTCGTGTCTCTGCTTTATCATACAAAGCAAAAGAAAACGCTATCACTGTTTTAGAGGACTTCACGTTTGAAGCTCCAAAAACAAAAAATTATGTTGATTTAATCAGTAATTTAAATTTATCTGATAAAAAAACAATTTTAGTGTTGGGTGATACGAATAATAACGTATATTTGTCGTCCCGAAATTTACAGGGTGCTAAAGTTGTAAAAGCAACAGATTTAAACACTTACGATATTGTTAATGCACAATCAATAATATTAGTAGAAAGTTCGGTAAAAGTATTAGAATCATTATTAAATAAATAAAATGGGAATATTAATAAAACCAATCATCACCGAAAAGATGACTTCTTTGGCCGAGAAGTTGAATCGCTATGGTTTTGTGGTTGAAAGAAGCGCCAACAAAGTACAAATTAGAAAAGCTGTTGAAGAAATGTACGGTGTAAAAGTTGATGCGGTAAATACGCAGCAATACGTTGGTAAAGTAAAAACTCGTAACACCACTCGTGGTATTGCTATAGGCCGCGTAAACCGTTCAAAAAGAGCTTTTGTCACATTAAAGGCAGGCGAAATGATCGATTTTTACGCTAATATTTAATCTGATAAAAGAAAAAGAAAATGGCATTAAAAAAATTCAGACCGTTAACTCCTAGTCAACGTTTTAAAATAGCAACTGATAACTCAGACATTACAACTAACGTTCCAGAAAAAAGCTTATTAACTTCAGTTAAAAATAGCGGTGGACGTGATAATACAGGTAAAATGACAATCCGTAACATTGGTGGAGGTCATAAAAAACAATACCGTATTATCGATTTTAAAAGAAGTAAAGATGGTATCGAAGGTACTGTAGCTTCAATAGAGTATGATCCAAACAGAACATCTCGTATTGCATTGATTCATTATAAAGATGGAGAAAAAAGATATATTCTTGCACCGCAAGGTTTAGAAGTTGGTAAAAAGATTATGTCAGGTGCAACAGCAACTCCAGAAGTTGGTAACTGCATGTTTTTATCTGATATTCCATTAGGAACAATTATATCAAACATTGAGTTACGTCCTGGACAGGGTGGAGCGATGGCACGTAGTGCAGGAACTTACGCTCAATTAACGGCTCGTGATGGTAAATACGCAATCTTACGTATGCCTTCTGGCGAAGTAAGAATGATTTTGATTACATGTAAAGCAACAATCGGAGCAACTTCAAATCCTGATCATAGTTTAGAAATAAGCGGAAAAGCAGGTCGTAGTCGTTGGTTAGGTCGTCGTTCTCGTACTCGTCCAGTAGCAATGAATCCAGTTGATCATCCAATGGGTGGAGGTGAAGGACGTGCATCAGGTGGTCAATCACGCTCACGTAACGGTATTCCTTCAAAAGGATTCAAAACACGTTACAAGGCAAAATCTTCAAATCAACATATCATTAAGAGAAGAACTAAATAATTATTAATGTTTAATGGTTTCGGGAATATTCGAAATTCATAACTAAAAAACAAAAAATGGCAAGATCATTAAAAAAAGGTCCTTTTATAGACCACAACTTAGAGAAAAAAGTTACTCAAATGAATGAGAGTAACAAGAAAACAGTATTAAAAACTTGGGCTCGTCGTTCAGTTATTTACCCAGAAATGGTAGGACATACTTTTGCTGTTCATAACGGAAACAAGTTTATTCCAGTTTATTGTACAGAAAATATGGTTGGACATAAATTAGGTGAATTTTCAATCACTCGTCAATTCAAAGGTCATTCAGGTAATAACAAGAAATAATTCGTCGATAAAGAAATTAAGTCATGGGTAAAAGAAAAAGATTAGTAGCAGAGGCACGTAAAGAAGCAAATAAAAGTATTTATGTTGCTAAACTAAACAGTTGTCCTACATCTCCTCGAAAAATGCGTCAAGTAGCAGATTTAGTAAGAGGGATGGAAGCGTATAAAGCATTAAATGTATTAAAATTTAATACACGTGAAGCTTCAGGTCGTTTAGAAAAAGTTTTAAAATCAGCAATCGCTAATTATGAAGCTAAAACAGGAACGAGTGCAGAAGAAAACACATTATTTGTTACTTCAGTTATGGTTGATAGTGCTTTGATGGCAAAACGTTTACGTACAGCTCCTCAAGGTCGTGGTTACAGAATCAGAAAACGTTCTAACCACGTAACATTAGAAGTTGGAACAACTGGTGCTATAAATAAAAAAGCTGAAAGAAAGGCTGCAGCTATAACTAAAGAAGATAAAAAAAATTAAGATAAGGAAATGGGACAAAAAGCAAATCCAATAGGTTTACGTTTAGGAATTATTAAAGGTTGGGATTCTAACTGGTTTGGCGGAAGAAATTACGCTGATAAATTAGTAGAGGATACACAAATTCGCGAATATTTAAAAGTTCGTTTACCAAAAGGTAGTATTTCTAAAATTATTATCGAAAGAACCCTTAAATTAATTACTGTTACAATTAATACAGCTCGTCCCGGTATCATTATCGGAAAGGGTGGAAAAGAGGTAGATAAATTAAAAGAAGAATTAAAAAAAGTTACTAAGAAAGAGGTTCAAATCAACATTTTTGAAATTAAACGTCCTGAATTAGATGCTCGTTTAGTGTCTGATAGTATTGCTCGTCAAATCGAAGGACGTATTTCTTTCCGTAGAGCTGCAAAAATGTCAATCGCATCAACCATGCGTATGGGTGCAGAAGGAATTAAAATTTTAGTTTCTGGTCGTTTAGGTGGTGCTGAGATGGCTCGTTCTGAAGGTTATAAAGAGGGACGCACACCATTACAAACCTTACGTGCTGATATCGATTATGCAATCGCTGAAGCTCATACTACTTATGGTCGCATAGGAATTAAAGTTTGGATTTGCAAAGGTGAAATTTATGGAAAGCGTGATTTATCTCCTAATTTTGGATTAGATAAAGAGAAAAAAGGCGGACCTTCAACTCCAGCAACTAAGTTTGCTCCTCGCGGACCAAAAAGAGATAACAACAGAAACGATAAGAAATAGTTAAAAAAATTAGGATAAGATACATTAGTCATGATACAGCCAAAAAGAACGAAATATAGAAAAATGCATAAAATGAAAATGAGAGGCGACACCAAAAGAGGTGATCAATTAGCCTTCGGTTCATTTGGAATTAAAGCATTAGATGAAAGCTGGGTTACAGCTCGTCAAATAGAATCAGCCCGTATTGCACTTACTCGTTTTATGAAACGTGAAGGTCAAGTTTGGATTCGTATTTTTCCTGACAAACCAATTACTAAAAAACCAGCAGAGGTTCGTATGGGTAAAGGTAAAGGTGCTCCAGAATATTGGGTTGCACCAGTTAAGAGGGGTCGTATGTTATTTGAAGCTGAAGGTGTGCCTTTAGAAGTAGCAAAAGAAGCCTTACGTTTAGCAGCTCAAAAATTACCAATAGTTACTAAATTTGTAGTTCGTAGAGATTACGTAGCTGACGCAGTTTAATATTAAAAAAGGATTAAGAAATGGAAAATAAAGATATCATAGCATTGTCGACTGTTGAGCTACAATCTAAAATGAAAGAAGAAAAGGCTAATTTTGTTAAATTAAAATTAAATCATGCTATTTCTCCAATCGAAAACCCAATCAAAATTCGTGATAACCGTAAAGTTATTGCTCGTTTGAGTACAGAATTAACAAAAAGAAATAAAGCTACTAAATAATAATAGTAATGGAAGAAAGAAATTTAAGAAAAGAAAAAGTAGGAATCGTAAAAAGTAACAAGATGACTAAATCGATCGTAGTTGCTGTAATGCGTAAAGTAAAACATCCTAAATACGGTAAATTCGTTAACAAAACGTCTACGTTTGTTGCTCATGATGAAAACAATGAGTGTAGTATCGGTGATACTGTAAAAATTAGCGAAACTCGTCCGTTAAGCAAAACAAAAAACTGGCGTTTAGTTGAGGTTTTAGAAAAAGTGAAATAATACTTATAAAAAGTTAATAAGAAATAATGGTACAAAACGAATCAAGATTAGCAGTAGCAGATAATAGCGGAGCAAAAGAAGTTCTAGTTATTCGTGTGTTAGGCGGAACTAAAAAACGCTACGCATCAGTTGGAGACAAAATTGTTGTTACTGTAAAACACGCATTACCTTCAGGTAACGTAAAAAAAGGAACTGTACATAAAGCAGTTGTTGTGAGAGTTAGAAAAGAAATCCGTCGTGCTGATGGTTCTTATATCCGCTTCGATGATAATGCTTGTGTTATACTAAACCAAGGAGATGAAATACGCGGAACTCGTATTTTTGGGCCAGTAGCTCGTGAATTACGCGATAAATCATTCATGAAAATCATTTCATTGGCACCAGAAGTGCTTTAATACATAAGATAAAAAAGAAATGTCAAAGTTAAAACTAAAAAAGGGCGATACTGTAAGAGTAATATCTGGCGAATCCAGAGGCCAAGAAGGTAAAATTGTATTAATTGATACAAAAAAAGAAAGAGTAACTGTTGAAGGTGTTAATATGATTAGCAAACACACTAAACCAAGCGCGAAAAACGCTGACGGTGGTATTGTTAAACAAGAAGGCACTATCCATATTTCAAACTTAATGTTTGTTGAAGGAGGAAAAACAGTTAGAATTGGTAGAGTAGTGAATACTACCACTAATAAAATTGAACGTATTTCTAAAAAATCTAAAGCAGTAATTAAATAATGGCTACAACTTACTCTCCTCGTTTAAAGGACAAATATAAAAGTGAAATCGCAGATAATTTAAAAAAGCAATTTCAATATTCATCCGTAATGCAAGTACCTAAATTGCATAAAATCTGTATTAACCAAGGTATTGGTGATGCTGTATCTGATAAAAAAATGATTGAATCAGCAGTTAAAGAAATGACAACCATTACTGGACAAAAAGCTGTTCCAACATATTCTACAAAAGATATCTCTAATTTTAAATTACGTAAAGGCGTTGCTATTGGTGTACGTGTTACATTACGTGGCGATAAAATGTACGAATTTTTAGATCGTTTAATCGCATCTTCTCTTCCACGTATTCGTGATTTTAAAGGTGTAAATGATAAAGGATTTGATGGTCGTGGAAATTATACATTAGGTATCACAGAACAAATCATTTTCCCAGAAATTGATATTGATAAAGTAAGCAAAATTTCAGGTATGGATATTACATTTGTAACATCTGCACCAACAGATAAAGAAGCTCACGCATTATTAACAGAATTCGGTATTCCTTTCAAAAAGAAATAATATTTAAAGAGATAAAAGAATGGCAAAAATTAACATGATCGCTCGCGATACTAAACGAAAAAAATTAGTAGATTTGCACGCAGCAAAAAGAGCAGAATTAAAAAAAGCAGGAGATTCAATGGGATTACAAAAATTACCAAAAAATTCTTGTAAAGTACGTATGCGAAACCGTTGTAAATTAACAGGTCGCCCACGTGGTTATATGAGAGATTTTGGTATTAGTCGTGTGACTTTCCGTGAGATGGTTTTATTTGGTTTAATACCAGGTGTAACTAAATCAAGCTTCTAAAAAAGAGTATTAACATATAATTATCCTGAAAGTCGGGATAACATATAAAAACAAATAAAATGACAGATACAGTATCAGATTACCTAACTCGCGTTAGAAATGCCATTAGTGCAAATCACAGAATCGTTGAGATTCCAGCATCAAATTTGAAAAAAGATATCACAAAGATTCTTTTTGAAAAAGGTTACATCTTAAACTATAAGTTTGAGGAAAACGAAAAAAAACAAGGAACTATAAAAATAGCCTTGAAATACAATTCAACTAACAAATTATCAGCTATTCGTACTTTAGACAGAATTTCAAAACCAGGTTTACGTAAGTATACAGGTGTTGATACAATGCCAAGAGTTTTGAACGGATTAGGTATTGCTATCATCTCTACATCAAAAGGTGTAATGACAGATAAAGAAGCTAAAAAGCTTAATATCGGTGGCGAAGTTTTATGTTACATTTCATAATTTAGAAAGAGAAAAACATGTCACGTATAGGAAAATTACCAATTACAGTACCCGCAGGAGTAGATGTAAATATTACTGGAACAAATGTTACAGTTAAAGGAAAATTAGGATCATTATCTCAAACGATAGACCCTGATATTATTGTTAAAATGGAAGATGCAACCATTACGGTTTCTCGTCCAACAGAACATAAAAGACACAGAGCATTACACGGCTTATACCGTTCTTTATTAGCTAATATGGTTAAAGGTGTTTCTGAAGGATATAAAACTGAGCAAGAGTTAGTTGGGGTAGGTTACCGTGCTTCTAACAAAGGTCAGTTGTTAGAATTATCTTTAGGATTTTCTCACAACGTTTTGTTTGAATTACCTGATGAAATTAAAATAACTACAGCTTCTGAAAAAGGAAAAAACCCTTTAGTAACTTTAGAAAGTTCAGATAAACAATTGCTTGGTATGGTTGCTGCTAAAATACGTTCATTACGTAAACCAGAGCCATACAAAGGAAAAGGTATCAAATTTGCAGGTGAAATTTTACGTCGTAAGGCTGGTAAATCTGCAAGTAAAAAATAACATAATTCAATTAGTATTAATCATCTTCAAAAAACTGGAAAGATGGCACTCAATAAAAAACAAAGAAGAGAACGAATTAAACTTAAGATCCGTAAAACTATTAACGGAACAGCTTCAACACCACGCTTAAGCGTTTTTAGAAGTAACTCTGGCATTTATGCTCAATTAATAGATGATAAAACAGGAAAAACTATTTTATCTGCTGGGTCTGATGATAAAACAATTAAAGATACAAAAGCTAATAAAGTTGATAAAGCAAAGGCAGTCGGTAAATTGGTTGCTGAAAAAGCTACTACTGTTGGAATTAGTACGATTGTATTTGATAGAAATGGCTATTTATACCATGGTCGTATTAAATCATTAGCCGATGGTGCTCGTGAAGCAGGTTTAAAATTTTAATTAGTAATAAAAGAACATACATAACATGTCAAAAGAAATTGTAAAAAAAGTTAAGTCAACAGATATTGAACTAAAAGATAAGCTAGTTGCGATTCAACGTGTGACTAAGGTTACAAAAGGTGGACGTCACTTTAGTTTCGCTGCTATTGTTGTAGTGGGTGATGAGAAAAGTGTAGTTGGCCATGGTTTAGGAAAAGCAAATGAAGTTACAGATGCCATCACTAAAGGGATTGATGACGCCAAGAAAAACTTAGTTAAAGTTGCAGTTTTAAGAGGAACAGTTCCTCATGCTGAAAACGGTAAATTTGGTGGGTCTCGTGTGTTTTTAAAACCAGCAGCTCATGGTACAGGTGTAATTGCAGGTGGTGCTATGCGTGCAGTATTAGAAAGCGTTGGTATTACAGATGTATTAGCTAAATCAAAAGGATCTTCAAATCCACATAACGTGGTTAAAGCAACAATCGATGCTTTAGCAAAAATGCGTGACCCTTTAGCAATTTCACGTCAACGAGGAATTACATTAGATCAAGTTTTTAACGGATAATATTAAGAAAAGATGGCACAAGTAAAAGTAACACTAACCAAAAGTTTCATTAAAAGAAACGTTAGACAAAGAGCTACAGTTCAGGCTTTAGGATTAAAAAAATTAAATCATAGTGTTGTAAAAGAGGTTACCCCTCAAATACAAGGAATGATAAATGCTGTTGCTCACTTAGTTACAGTAGAGAATATTTAAATATTAAAAAGATATTATAATGAAATTAAATACATTATCACCTGCAGAAGGTTCAGTTCAAAATAATTACAGAAGAGGTCGTGGACAAGGTTCAGGCGGTGGCGGAACAGCTACACGTGGACATAAAGGTGCTCAATCTCGTTCCGGTCACTCTAAAAAACGTGGTTTTGAAGGTGGTCAAATGCCTTTACAACGTCGTGTTCCTAAATTCGGATTTAAAAACATTAATCGTATTGAACATACTGGCGTGAATTTAGATGCGATTCAACGTATTGTCGATGCCAAAAACATCACAGAAATTACAAGAGAAGTTTTAATTCAAAATGGAGTAGCTTCAAAAACAGATTTAATTAAAATCTTAGGAAGAGGTGAATTAAAATCTAAAGTAAATATTACAGTTCACGCATTTACAGCAACGGCTAAAGCAGCTATTGAAGCTAAAGGTGGAGTTGCAACAGAGTTATAATTAGTAGAAATTTAAATTAGTATATGAAGCGTTTTTTAGAAACACTCCAAAACATTTGGAAGATAGAAGAATTAAAACAAAGGATTTTAACAACCCTTGGCTTGATTCTTATCTATCGTTTAGGTTCCTATGTTGTTTTGCCAGGAATTAACACTCAAGTGTTAGCAGAGGCAAATGCAAATTCAGCAAATGATGGAGGAATTATAGCCTTAATTAACGCTTTTGCTGGTGGTGCTTTTAGTAGAGCTTCCATATTTGGTTTGGGTATTATGCCTTATATTACGGCTTCGATTATTATTCAATTGTTAGGTATGGCTGTTCCATACTTTCAAAAGATGCAAAAAGAAGGAGAAAGCGGTCGTAAAAAAATTAATCAATACACTCGTTTTTTAACCGTTGCAGTTACTGCAGTTCAAGCTCCTGGTTATTTAGCAGCTCAAGTATATACTAAGCCGGGTGTTGTTGGGATTGACCCAACTTGGTTTGGAATTCAATCAACCATTATTTTAGTTGCTGGAACCATGTTTATTATGTGGTTAGGTGAAAGAATTACTGATAAAGGCATTGGAAATGGTATCTCAATTTTGATTATGATTGGTATTATTTCTCGTTTGCCTTTTGCTATTACTTCTGAGTTTGGTGCTCGTTTAGAAAGCGCAGGTGGCGGTTTAATTATGTTCCTAATTGAAATTGTTTTCTTATTGTTTATTATTATTAGTTGTATATTATTGGTTCAAGGAACGAGACGAATTCCAGTTCAATACGCCAAGAAGATAGTTGGAAACAAACAAGTGGGAGGTGTTCGTCAATATTTACCATTAAAAGTGAATGCTGCTGGTGTAATGCCAATCATTTTCGCACAAGCAATCATGTTTATTCCTTCAGCAGTTTCTAGCATGTCTGGTGGTACTGGAGGCGTATTTGCTGATAGATATGGGTTTTGGTATAATTTCATATTTGCAAGTTTGATTATTGCATTTACTTATTTTTATACAGCCATTATGATTAATCCCAATCAGTTAGCGGACGACATGAAGAAAAATGGTGGTTTCGTTCCTGGTATTAAACCTGGAAAAAGTACTGCTGAATTCATTGATCAAGTAATGTCTCGTATTACTTTGCCCGGATCTATATTTTTAGCATTTGTAGCGATTTTACCTGCATTTGCTCTTAAATTAGGTATTAATAGCGCTTTCGCAGACTTTTTTGGTGGAACATCTTTATTAATTTTAGTGGGTGTTGTTTTAGATACATTACAACAAATTGAAACTTATTTATTAAATCGTCATTATGATGGTTTAATGAAAAATGGAAGAGTAAAGGGTAGAAGTAGTAATCAAATGACAATGCAACAAGCGTAATATGGCAAAACAAGCAAACATTGAATTAGATGGAGTTATCCTCGAATCATTGAGTAATGCCATGTTTAGAGTTGAACTGGAGAATGGACATACTTTGATTGCACATATTTCTGGTAAAATGAGAATGCACTATATAAAAATATTAACTGGTGATAAAGTGAAGTTGGAAATGAGCCCTTATGATTTATCAAAAGGACGAATAACATACCGATATAAATAAGTATTTCAGAATAACAATAATAAATTTAAGACAAATAACTAATTGAAATGAAAGTTAGAGCATCCATCAAAAAACGTAGCGTCGATTGTAAAATTGTACGTAGAAAAGGGAAATTGTACATAATAAACAAAAAAAACCCTAAATTTAAACAAAGACAAAAATAAATTGCGTATTTTCGCGAACTTTAAAACCAACTATATAAATAATGGCACGTATTGCAGGAATTGATTTACCAAAAAATAAAAGAGGAGAAATAGGATTAACCTACATTTTTGGTATTGGACGTAGCAGAGCTCAACGCATCTTAACTGAAGCAAATATTGACTTTAATAAAAAAGTTAATGAATGGAATGATGATGAGCAAAACGCTATTCGTAAAATTGTTAACGACAATTTTAAAGTTGAAGGTGGACTTCGTTCAGAAGTTGCTTTGCATATTAAACGTTTAACGGATATTGGATCACAACGTGGTATTCGCCACCGTTTGGGTTTACCAGTTCGTGGACAAAGAACAAAAACGAATGCACGTACTCGTAAAGGTAAGCGTAAGACAGTTGCAAATAAGAAAAAAGTTACTAAGTAATAAATAAACAAGTATTTAATTATAATGGCTAAACAATCATCAGCAGTAGCAGCTTCAAAAGCTAAAGCGAAAAAAAAAGTAGTAAAGGTAGAAGCAGTTGGAGAAGCTCACTTAAACGCTACATTCAATAACATCATCATCTCATTAACAAACAATGCTGGTCAAGTTATTTCTTGGTCTAGTGCTGGTAAAATGGGATTTCGTGGTTCAAAGAAAAATACTCCTTATGCTGCACAATTAGCAGCAGCTGATTGCTCTAAAGTAGCAGCAGACTTAGGTTTACGTAAAGTAAAAGTTTATGTAAAAGGGCCAGGAGCAGGTCGTGAATCAGCAATTAGAACAATCTCAACATCAGGAATTGAAGTGACTGAAATTGTTGATATTACTCCTATGCCTCACAACGGATGTCGTCCTCCAAAACGTCGTCGTTGTTAATCTTTTTTAAATAAAAAGTTAGAAAAGGCACAATAATAAAATTAGTAAATAATAGAAATTAATAAATAAAAATGGCAAGATATACAGGTCCTAAATCAAAAATTGCAAGAAAGTTCAGAGAGCCAATTTTTGGTCCAGATAAAGCATTAGAAAAAAAGAATTACCCTCCTGGGCAACATGGGAATACAAAGAAAAAAGGTAAAAAATCAGAATATGCTATCCAATTAATGGAAAAGCAAAAAGCGAAATACACTTATGGTATTTTGGAAAAGCAGTTTTCATTAACTTTTGATAGAGCCGTTCGTGCACATGGCATTACTGGTGAGGTATTATTACAATTAATCGAATCACGTTTAGATAATGTTGTTTACCGTTTAGGTATTGCTCCTTCACGTCGTGCATCTCGTCAATTAGTTACACATGCTCACATTACAGTAAATGGTAATAGCGTTAATATTCCTTCTTATACATTAAAAGCTGGGGACGTTGTTGGAGTGCGTGAAAAATCTCAATCATTAGAAGTTGTTACACTTGCTCTTTCAGGACACGTTAACAAATACTCTTGGTTAGATTTTGATAAATCATCTTTTTCCGGAAAGTTTCTCTCAGTACCTGAGCGTTCTCAAATTCCAGAAAACATAAAAGAACAATTAATCGTTGAACTTTACTCTAAATAATAACTTAGTTATTATAAGATTTAGTTTTTTAATTAACCTATATAAAATAATAAAATGGCAATATTAAATTTCGTAAAACCCGATAAGGTTGTTATGATTAACTCGACCGAAACCGAAGGACAATTTGAGTTTCGTCCTCTAGAACCAGGTTTTGGTATCACTATAGGTAACTCTTTACGTCGTATCATGCTTTCTTCATTAGAAGGTCATGCAATTACTAGCGTGAAAATTGAAGGTGTTGATCATGAATTCTCTACTATTAAGGGCGTTGTTGAAGATGTTACTGAAATCATTTTGAATTTAAAACAAGTTCGTTTTAAAAAACAATTAGATAATCATGATGCTGAAAAAGTAACTATTCATTTTGCAGGTAACGAAACATTTACTGCTGGCGAAATTGGAAAGTTTGCAAATGGCTTTCAGATTTTAAATCCTGATTTAGTTATTTTTAATTGCGACTCAAGTGTAAAATTAAAAATTGAATTAACAATTGACAAAGGTCGTGGATACGTTGCCGCAGAGGAAAATAAAACTAATTCAGCTCCTCAAGGTACTATTTTTATTGATTCTATTTATACGCCAATTAAAAACGTAAAATATACTATAGAAAACTACCGCGTTGAACAAAAAACGGATTACGAAAAATTAATTATTGATATTATTTCAGACGGATCTATTCATCCTAAAGAAGCTTTGAAAGAGGCTGCAAAGATTTTGATTTATCACTTCATGTTGTTCTCTGATGAAAAAATAACGTTAGATTCTGAAGATAAAAAATCTGAAGAAGAATTTGATGAAACATCGCTTCATATGCGTCAGTTATTAAAAACTAAATTAGTTGACATGGATCTATCTGTTCGTGCTTTAAATTGCTTAAAAGCAGCAGATGTTGAAACTTTAGGAGAACTAGTTTCTTTTAACAAAAATGACCTATTGAAATTCCGTAATTTTGGTAAAAAATCTTTAACTGAATTAGAAGATTTAGTTTCAACAAAAGGATTACAATTTGGAATGAACGTAGTAAAATATAAATTAGACAAAGATTAAAATGTAGTTTAGAAAGTTAATAAGGTTGGAAAGTTTAGAAGGTTAGAGGCCGGAAACTTTAAAAACCTTTATTCTTTCAAACTTTTAAAACTAAAAATAAAATGAGACACGGAGATAAAATAAATAATTTAGGTAGAACAGCTTCACACCGTAAGGCATTAATGAGCAATATGGCTTGTTCTTTAATTGAACACAAACGTATTTTTACAACTTTAGCAAAAGCAAAAGCTTTAAGAACTTATGTTGAACCGATCATTAACAGAAGTAAAGACGATTCTACTCACAGTCGTAGAACTGTATTTAGTTCTTTAAAAAGCAAGGAAATTGTAGCATTACTTTTCAAAGAAGTTTCTGTTAAAGTTGCTGAAAGAAATGGCGGTTATACTCGTATTATTAAAACTGGAAACAGACAAGGTGATGCTGCAGAAATGGCCCTTATTGAATTAGTTGATTTTAATGACATTTACTCTAATGGTAAAACTGTTAAAGTTGAAAAAGCTAAATCAACACGTCGTGGTAAATCTACTAAGAAAGATGTTACTCCAGCTGATACAAATGAAACAACTGAACAAACTGCTCCAGAAGCATAGTTTGAATATAAATTATTAAAACAAAAAAAGGTAACCAATTGGTTACCTTTTTTATTTGCACTATTTTAATTCGTTTTAACAACGTTTTAACATCCAAGCTAAATAAACCATATTCGGGCTCAAAAACGCATTTAAAAATAAACTATATATGATTTGGAGCTATGCAATACTCTGCTAACAACTTCTTATTTCAACAATTGAAATAGACTGATCGATTTAAAAATGATAAATCATATTCATTTAAAAATAAATATAAAATAACGCACACACTAAAAACTAAAATTGTATTTTTAAGCAAAAAAAAGAATGAACTATAAAAATGACGTTGAAGCTATCGATGCCTTTGTAGGCAAATATAAAGAGCTTAACACAGAAATAGGAAAAGTAATCGTTGGACAACATGAAACAATTAAAAATGTTTTAATTTCTATTTTTTGTAAAGGACATTGTTTATTAGTTGGTGTGCCAGGATTAGCTAAAACCTTACTCGTAAACACCATTTCAGATGTATTAGGATTGTCTTTCAGTCGTATTCAATTCACTCCTGATTTAATGCCAAGTGATATTGTAGGATCTGAAATTTTAGATGAAAACAGAAATTTTAAGTTTATAAAAGGCCCCTTATTTGCCAATATTGTTTTAGCTGATGAAATTAACAGAACACCTCCTAAAACACAAGCTGCTTTATTAGAAGCCATGCAAGAGCGTTGCGTAACAACGGCAGGAAAAAAATATGATTTAGGAAATCCATTTTTTGTTTTAGCAACACAAAATCCAATTGAACAAGAAGGCACCTATCCTTTACCTGAAGCACAATTAGACCGTTTTATGTTTAATGTTTGGTTGGATTATCCAAGTTTTGAAGAAGAACTTAACGTCGTGAAAAACACAACCACGGATAGAAAAGTGGAATTAAATAAAATCATTTCTGCTGAAGAAATCATTTTCTTTCAAAATTTAATTCGAAAAATTCCTGTTGCTGATAATGTTCTAGAATATGCGGTAAAGCTCGTAAATAAAACACGGTTAAATTCAGAATTCAGTTCTGAAATTTCTAAGAAGTATTTGGCTTGGGGTGCTGGTCCTAGAGCTTCTCAATTCTTGGTTTTGGGCGCTAAATGCCACGCAGCGATTAATGGTAAATACAGCCCAGACATCGATGATGTAAAAGCAGTGGCTAATTCAATTTTAAGACACCGTATCATTCGCAATTATAAAGCCGAAGCTGACGGTATGAGTATTGAAGCCATTATTGAGCAACTAAAAACGTCGTAACAAATACATAAACTATTTTCATTTATTATTAATTAACTAAATCATCCAATCATGAGTATAAAAAAAATCGTATTAGTTAGCATGTCAATAATGACCTTGCAGTTACAATCAAAGGCACAAACAGCGCCAACTGAAAAACAATTTTGTGTTAACCAAGGTGATTTTATCATTGATGCTTTTTACGGTTATCCTTACGTTTTAGGAAATGCCATTAAGGAAGCTTTTAAACCTAGTAATAATGCGGTAAATAATACAAATGTCATTTCAATTACCAATTTAAATCACATTGGAGCAAAGTTTGAATACATGGTAACCGAAGATATTGGGCTTGGGCTTGAATACACATTTGCAGGCGTTTACATGAATTATTATAACGAAAACACAAATGCCAATGGTCAAATTATCAGAGGTTATTACGATGCAAGTTTAACGAAGCAGCGTATATTAGGTAGAGTTAATTTTCATTATGCTACAACGGCTCATTTTGACCCTTATTTTAGCATTGGTGCCGGTTATAAAAAGTCAGTTTTAAAAACGAATAATCCATTTGATAATGAACTTGTTGATACTTTTAACGCTGGTATACTAAATGCATTTCCTGTATCGTTTAGATTAGGTGTTGGTTTGCGTTACTTTTTTAATGACAATATCGGTTTAAACATAGAGGCTGGAATTGGTGGACCATCGGTTCAAGGCGGACTAACTGTTAAATTTTAAAAACATAAATTAGAATAAAAACTTCATATAATTACAATGAGTAAATTAATTTTAGCCAATGATGGCATTGATGCCGTAGGTAAAAGTATTTTGGAAAAAGCTGGATTCACAGTGGTTACAGACAAGGTAGCTCAAGAAAATTTAGCTCAAGAACTAAATGATAAACATTACATTGCACTTACTGTGCGCAGTGCTACAAAAGTGAGGAAAGATGTCATTGATGCGTGCCCTCATTTAAAAGTTATTGGCAGAGGCGGTGTTGGTATGGATAATATCGATGTTGATTACGCTCGTTCAAAAGGATTACAAGTGATTAATACACCAGCAGCATCAAGTAATTCTGTTGCTGAATTAGTGTTTGCTCATTTATTTAATGCCGTTCGTTTTTTATACGAAAGTAATAGAAACATGCCGTTAATTGGAAATTCAAAATTTGAAGATTTAAAAAAAAGTTATTCTAAAGGCATTGAATTAAGAGATAAAACCATTGGTATTATTGGTTTTGGTCGAATTGGGCAATATACTGCTAAAATTGCATTAGGATGTGGCATGAAAGTTTTAGCGTATGATCCATTTGTGAAAGAAGCTGAATTAAAATTAGATATACATGGTACGCAAGGAGTAGATGTAAAGATTAGCACGGTACCGTTAGATCAATTGATATCTAGTGCAGATGTGATTACCATGCACGTTCCTGGTGGAAAAATGATCACTGAAAAAGAAATCAGTCAGATGAAGAATGGTGTGATATTAATCAATGCTTCTAGAGGTGGTGTGATTGATGAGGCAGATTTATTAGCTGGATTACATTCAGGGAAAATTGCACACGCCTGTTTAGATGTTTTTGAAAATGAACCTACTCCAAACGAGGCTATTTTAAAGCACACGAAAATATCATTAACGCCGCACATAGGAGCGGCAACCAATGAAGCTCAAGAACGAATTGGCGTTGAATTAGCTGAAAAATTAATTGATGCCTTGAAATAAAAAGACCGCTTTATTTTAATCTCCTAAATTAAAAGAATAACGTATGGATTTAAAGTTTGATATCATAGAGATTTTAAAAGTGACAATGGTTTTATTTGCCGTAATAGATGTTATTGGTTCAATTCCAATAATCATTAATTTAAAGCAAAAGGCTGGTGGAATTGATGTTCCTAAAGCTTCTTTAGTTTCGCTTGGCATCATGCTTGTTTTTTTATTTGTAGGAAATTCTATCTTAGAAATTATTGGAATTACCATTGGTGATTTTGCACTTGCTGGTTCTATTCTTATTTTTATTGTTGCCATGGAAATGATTTTAGGTATTCAAATTTCAAAAGATACAATGCCAGCCACTGCGTCCGTAATCCCATTAGCATTTCCATTGATTGCAGGTACGGGAACACTCACAACCTTGCTTTCGATTAGAGCTGAGTATAATTTATTATCTATTATTTTCGCTATCTTCTTAAACGTTATCATTGTTTTTGTTGTTCTTAAAAACTTAGATAGATTAGAACGATTTCTTGGAGTTGGCGGAATTGCTATCCTTAAAAAAGTATTTGGAATTATCTTACTAGCGGTTGCTATTAAAATTTTTAAGAAATATACAGGATTTTAAAAAACACTACATGATTAAACAGTGATTTCGTTTAATAATTTGGTGTAGCTTTCAGCACAACTTTTACGAGAATATTTTTCAATAGAAGAAGAGTTAATTTCTAAATTCTGTTGTTTAAATTGTTGATACAATTCCAATACACGTTTTTTCGTATTTTCTTCGTCTTTAAACCCAACCATTTCTCCAGCATGTGCATCTGCAATGATTTTAGCAGTGTCGCCTTCCATATTTCCAATGGCGAAAATAGGCCGCTTAGCAGCTAAGTATTCAAATAATTTACCCGGAACAATTCCTAAAACATTTGGAGTGTCATTTAAGGGTAATAATAAAATTGGTGATTTTAGTAATAATTTCACGACCTCTGAATGCGCCATGTAATCAGTTTTTTCAGCGTTTTCAAAAATCCCGTTTTCTTTTAAACTGTCAAAAACAGCCGCATCAGTTTTTCCGGTAAACTTTATTTTTAAATCTCTTTTGAAACTTTCATTTTCTTTACATAACACTCCAAGTACTCTCCAAAATGTATGTGGATTTCTATCCTTATTGAGCGCTCCAATATGATGAAACAAAAAACCATTCAGTAAGGTATTATCTTCAGAAGATGTAAAATCGTCAGCATCAAACCCATTGGTAATCACATCGATGTTTCTATCACAAAGTAATTTTAAATCTTCTGCCCAATGTCCACTAACGGTTACGACCTTATTTGCTGATTTTAAAACTATCTTTTCTAATTTTTTATGCTTGTTGTCAGCCCATTTCGTTAATTGTAATTGATTGTAAAAATCAATTTGAGTCCATGGATCTCTAAAATCAGCTATCCAAGGCATATTAAATTGTTGTTTTAATCCCAAAGCAATTAAATGCATACTATGTGGCGGACCAGTACTAATTACAGCATCTATCTTGTTTTTTTTCAAGTACTCTGATAAATAATTTACAGAAGGTTTGATCCAAAATTTACGAGCGTCAGGAATAAAAAAATTCCCTCTTACCCAAATCATCATGTTTTGTAAAACTTTATTTTCTTTACTTTCAGATAAAAAACCTTGATTAACCGTATCCGTTTTTTTCTTCCCCATAATTTTACGATACACATCATATGGCTCATTAATTTGAGTTTTTAAAATCTCAAGATTAGGAAGTACATCTTTTAAAAGGGTTTCATCGGTGATAGGAAAGTCAGGGTTTGAAGGTGTATATATAATCGGCTCCCAGTTAAATTGTCGGAAATATTTACTAAATTTTAACCAACGTTGTACACCTGCACCTCCAGTTGGCGGCCAATAGTAAGTAATGATAAGCACTTTTTTAGTCGACATATCCATTGGTTTAAAAGTAGTATTTATTATTGATAAATATTAGGTTAAAAATAAATAGTATTTTTAGAATTCTTAATTTTATGAAAGCAAAAAAACATATTTTCTTCACAACATCAGGTCTATTTACATTTGTAAAAAAGGACATCGATTTTTTAAGTAAAGAATTTGATGTGACCGTTTTTGTTTTTAAGCCAAATAAAAAATGGCTAACGCCACTTTTGTTTTTAAAACACTTTTTGGTAATGATGAGGCATATTTTCAATACAGATATTTACATCTGTAAGTTTCCAGGTTATTTATCTTTTTTACCCTGTATTATTGCTAAAATCACTCGGAGACCGTGTTTATTAATAACAGCTGGTACAGAAAGTGCAGCTATTCCATCTATACATTATGGTAATTTTGATAAAAAAATATTAGGGTTATTTACAGAGTTTTCATTTCGTTGGGCTACACATGTTGCACCTGTTCACAAGTCTTTGATGTTACAAGAGTATCATTATCATCGTGAAATATTTTCACATCAAGGTGCAATTTTTTTTTGTAAGAATTTAAAAACTCCTTTTACTGAAATTCATTATGGGTTTGACCCAGAAAAATTCACTATGGGTAATGGAGTAAGAATGATTAATTCTGTTGCAATTATTGCGGCTGGTTTCGAAAGTGAAGTTGTTTTTTTGAGAAAAGGGATTGATTTAATTTTTGAGGTGGCAGGTAAGCTTCCAAATTTTACGTTTTCAGTTATTGGTTGCGAGCATGCACAACTAAATAGATTAGTTCCAAGCAATGTAAAGTTAATTAAGAAAATAAATCAAGATGAATTAATTCTTCAGTTTCAAAAGCATGAATTTTACGCACAGCTTTCTATGTTCGAAGGTTTTCCTAATGCATTGTGCGAAGCTATGCTATGTGGCTGTATTCCTATAGGAAGTAGTGTTTCAGCTATTCCAGATATTATTGGTAATACTGGTTTTATTTTAGAAAAAAAGAATACAATGGATTTAATTAATTTATTGAAACTTGCCGCTCAATCAGATAAAATAAAGTTGTCGATTGATGCTAGAAAAAAAGTAATCAACGATTATCATTTTTCTTTTCGTGAACAAAAATTAAAAACATTGATTGATGCACTCATTGTAAAAAAGCCTTAAGCTTGTCTACTTTTCTTTAAATACTTTTGAATCACAAAAATAAGTTCGTTTTTATAAACCACATAAACAGACGTTATAGCGAATAAGAGTTGAGTAGCATAGATTAGATAAATTGAAAATGAATCAATAAAATATTGACTTATTAAAACTAATCCTAAAAAAAGTAAGGGTAAATAAATGAGTTTTAATTTATTGAAATTATATTCGAATAAATCTTTAGCGAAAAAAGAAATGACGATTGGTTGTATAATTTTTACAAATAAAGAGCTTAAAATTATTCCCATAATACCAAAATAACTTGTACTTACAAGCATTAAACTTATTTGAATACTTGCTAAAATTAAAAAGACAAATGGCATAACTTTTGTTTTGTTATGATAAAGTATGACAATATAATAAACAAAATAATAAGCTTTGAAACAATAGCCAACTGCCATGATACCGATGTATTGAAACGATTCGAAATAGATTTCTTTATGCACAACCAACGGAACAATCAACGGGATTAATAAACACGATAATGGCGTAAGAATTAAAAAGATGGCAGAGTACCCATTAAAATACCTGTTTACCTCTAAGGTACTTTGCTTTATATTTGTTTGACCCCATATTTTATAAATAAGTGGCGCAATGGCTGCAAATAAACCATTTTGTAAAAACTCTAATGGTAGACTGCACTTGGTTGCAAAATCATATACTGCTAAGTCTTTCAAGGGCATGTTATTTTCAATAATGATTCTATCAAAATAATTCATTGCCCAGTTAAACATGAAAAATAAAAACATGGGTATTGAAAACTCAAATCCTTTTTTTAAAAAGGCAACATTTAATTTGAATGGATAATGTTTAATGAATCCATAAAAACTCATAAAAAAAATAATAATCCCTGATGAAAACCTTCCTAAAATTGGTCCCCATAGCGAATCTTGAAAATAAAATAGTCCAGCTAATGAAATGATTAATGTGGCAAAAAAATTAATTACATTAGCTGCGAAGTAGTTTTTTATTTTTTGTTGACCAAGCAATAAATTGTTATGTAGTTTAAAAAAATTATTAAAAAAGGCCGTTATTATTGATAAAAAACCAAAAGGAAAAAAATTAAATTCGGTGTCGAATATATGGTTGAACAAAAAAGTACCAGTAAAGTAACTTAGTAAAATAAAACCAATACCGATAATACATGTTACAGTAAATAGTGAACTAATACCCTTCTGTAAAACCGAATGTTCATCTTTAAAGCTAATAGGAATAATATTAATGTAAGATTCTAATCCTAATCCAAATACAATTTGTGCTAGCAATGTAATGCTAATAAATATGGCTAATTGAGCAAATGTTTCAGGACTTAAAACATTGATGTAAAACGGTAATAAAACTATTCCTGAAAGTAATGGCAGTGCATTTCCAACAGTAATTAGTACAGATGATTTTATAAATTTAGTGGATATCAAAATTTACAAAGATGTTGCTTCTACTTTTACTTTAAATACTTTGTTTGGAACTGTTGGAAAATCAAGCATGCTACTTCTGAATTTAGCATGTGGTTTATAAATGGCTACCATGGCATTGGATACGTGGTATAAATGTTTGTGATGTGAAGAAGGAATACCATCTAAAATACCTGCTAATACTTCATGTCTTACCGTTTCAGGATAGTATGTGTAATCGTGCCAAACAATAATTGTATCGTCATGGATTAAATGTTTAAATACGTTTTGTGTGTCAGATTTTACACCTTCGTATGTATGATCACCATCAATAAATATCAAATCAAATTTACCTAATTTAGAAAAATCAAAGGTTAAAGAATTATCCTCTATTACTGTTAAGTTTTTGATGTCAGAATTAAACAGATTGGCACTTTTTAATAAGGAAGGTTTAAAGTTAAATTGCTTCATTTGACCATGAGACAACGTAAGTGAAGTACAGTGTTTGGAAACTTCGGATACATTAAACAAAGATTCTCCCCTAAGACTTCCTATTTCAAAGTAATTACAGTCTGTAATGTTTTGGGCTAAGGCCTTTAAAATCGCTAAATCAATTACAGTTGATGTATTCTCTAAATAGGTATATTTATTCAATTCAACATTAAATGTTCCATCAAATAAATCTAATAAATCTACTGTTGGTAATTGGGTCTTGAAATTATTTTTTACAATTTGTTTTTTATAATACACATTGCGATTGTAATTTTTAAAAAAACGAATTGGATCTGTAAACATCCATTTTAAGGATTCAATAATAATTTTTTTGGGTGTCATATTTATTTGTAATAGCGTTCAATCTATAAAAATACAAATAATATGTTTAACCAAATAATTTAATAACGATCGTTTTGTGTTTGTTAGCCTATTATTTTAGAAAGAAAAGATTCTATACCTCTTTTTAAATAAGGTAACATTACTGCTTGTTTTACTTCCATATTTTTCTTTAATACAATACTTGTATAATCATCAACCGTGTAATGTAATTGATAAGATTGCATGGAAGCTAATTTAAATCCGAATGGATAGCTATTATTTATTAAATCTTGCATCGACAAGGCTTGATCAATAATTTGTAATTTTTCAGGCTCGTGAATGCGCATCCAATTTAAATGGTTAGGCTCAGGAATATTAATTAAAACAATTGCATTTGGCGTTGTGAGTTTTGATATCGTCTCAAAAATATGAGCATGTTGTTCAACCGGTATGTGCTCTAAAACATCAGGAAAAACAACGAAGTCAAATTTAGTCGCATGTGAAAAGTCACTCATATCATTCACTAAAAATTCTGATTTTTTATGAAAAGAATGAAGAGCTTGAGCAGTTTTAATACTTTCAGAACTGATATCTAAACCAACAAAACTTCCTTCACTGATGTATTTTAAAATTAAATGACTTACTGATCCAATACCACAACCTATTTCTAAAACGTTTGATTGAGGGGTTAATCCTTGTTTTTTTAAATTTTTAAAAATAGTTCTATGACGAATATTTATTCCTACTTTTTTTTGATAATCTTTAAACGTATTATCATAATAGCTTTTTATTTCTTCTTTTGTTGGCATAATACAAATATATAAATTAGAATAATAGTTTGCTATTGTTATTTAAGTTGAAATATAAGTTGTCGTTTTAAGCGATAAAGTTTTTTTAATACTTTCAGTTAGTTATTATTCCTTTTCAAATAATTAGTTTGAACAAACCAAATAATACGTTATTTTTGATATTTAACAATTTGAAAAATCTATCATGTTCAACAAACTAAATATATCTGCTCTTACTGTATTATTAAGTGTTTTGTCGGCTGTAATTCAAACATGTATATTTTCTATTGTTATTTTTGAAATTTATAAAAAATTGGACTTGTCAATTCCGTTTTTAGTCTTTTTTATCTCATTCTTAGTTAGTTTTTTAGTTATTTATTTTATATATAATCAAATTATCTTTACTAAGATTGACAAGCTTAGCGCCCTTGTAAAAGCTCAACTACAAAAAGAAATACCTAATACTATTTTTGATTTAGAGGAAGTTGATGCACTCACTCAGTTAGAATTAGAAGTTAAGCGATTGGCAAATGAAAGAGAAAAAGAAATTGAGCAAAATAATAATATGGACAGTTATCGAAAAGAATTTTTAGGTAATGTTTCTCACGAGTTAAAAACACCAATTTTCAATATTCAAGGATACGTTTCAACTTTAATTGATGGCGGGTTAGAAGATCAATCTATTAATATCGAATATTTAAAACGAGCTGATAAAAGTATTGATAGGATGATTCATATCGTCGATGATTTAGAAACGATTTCTCAATTAGAAGTAGGTGTTTTGGAGTTGGAGTTAGAACGTTATGATATTGGTCAGCAAATAAAAGATGTGATTGAGCAACTTGAATTTCAAGCTAATAAGCAGAAGATAAAATTACAATTTCCTAAAAAACTAGAAAAATCTGTTTTTGTATTAGCTGATAAATTTAGAATTCGTCAAGTATTAGTTAACCTTATAACTAATAGTATTAAGTACGGTAAAGAAAGAGGAAAAACAAGTATCAATATCAATCAATTTAATGAACAACTAATTATTGAAGTAAAAGATAATGGAATTGGAATCGATGAAAAACATTTACCGCGTTTATTTGAGCGTTTTTATAGAGTAGATAAAGGGAGAAGCAGAGAGCAGGGCGGTACAGGTTTAGGATTAGCAATTGTAAAACATATCATTGAGGCACACAATGAAACTATAGACGTTTCAAGTATAAAAGGTGATGGTACAACTATTGTATTTACGCTTAAAAGCATGGAATAAATTCCTCTTATTTTAAGTCAAAACATTTTTTTTAGTTTTAAACAAATTACTTATATTTGTTAACACTAGACCTATTTAATTTTTAATTAAGTCTTTAATAAACTATTTTTTATGAAGAAAATAATAACATTTTTAATATTAATCAATTTTTCTGTTCTATTTGCACAAGTTAGTATTACTGCAAATCTTCCTACACAAATGGTAGCAAATTCTAAATTTACTACCGAAGTTAATATAGTTAAAGGAGAACTTTCTAATTTTGCAAAATACCAAATTGATGTTCCTTTAGGTTATATTATCACTCCAATAGATGTTAAAGGTGGTAATTTTACATTTGAAAATCAACGTGCAAAGTTAGTGTGGGTTTCGCTTCCTACAGATGATAGTTTTTCTATTAGTTATCAAATTGAAGTGAATAACAGTGCTGCAGATACTGGTGTACTTGCCCAAAAATTCTATTATTTAGAAAACAATGAAAAAAAAGAGGTTGAATCCAAGCCAGTAACTGTTACTATTGGCTCAATGCAAATGTCTACTGTTAATGGAAGCTCTGCCCAGCCAAATTCAGGTAGCTCTGTCAAAACATCCGTAGTTTCTGTTTCAAATCCATCAACAAATCCATCCACATCAGTAACAAATAGTAATAGCTCATCAACGGCATCTCTGTCAAACGATTCAGGTTTTTCATACAGAGTTCAAATAGGTTCTTTTGCTGCAGAGCCAAGTAAAAGTAAATTCTCTAAAATAGGTAAAGTATATATAGATTTTATTAATGGCGCTTATAAAGTTACAGTTGGCAATTTTAGTGCACGTCAAGACGCTGTTTTATATAAAGATGAATTGCAAACCAAAGGATTTCCAGGTTTTATTATTGTTTTAAAAAATGGCCAGCGCGTTAATTAATACTTTCTTCCTGTAACACTTTTACCTTGAAAAAAATCATATTCTGCACTATTTCAATTTTTTCTTTTTTCGCTTGTCAGGCGCAGCAGTACCCTTGGTGGACACAATATAAAAGCAATCAAATGCTTGCAAATCCCGCATTTTCAGGAACTAAACGAATTCTTGATGTGAGATTAAATTACCGGAATCAATGGACTGGCTTCGACGGTGCACCCAAAACTTATGTATTATCTGTGAATTCAAGATTATTGAAGGGTAGAGTCGGATTAGGAGCTTTTATGTTTAATGATGAAATCGGTCCTTTCAAAACAATGAATGCCAGTTTGAATGCAGCTTATCATTTAAAATTTCCTGATTCAGAATTTTCAGTTGGATTTCAAGGTAATTATATTAAGCAGCGATTTAATGGTAACGCTATAACTATTCGGAATCAGCAAGATAAATCAGTAAATCAATACATTGAAGATAAAGCAGGAGAATTTGATATTAGTTTAGGATTATTGTATTACAATGATCGGTTTCATATCGGAATTGGTGCTAATAATGTTGCTGGTAATAAGCTAGAATATTATAAAAACGACTCGACAAAAACCGGAAAATTTAGATTAGTTTCACATTATAATTTTTCTGCAGGCTATAATTGGGCTGAAGATCCTGATTTTACGTTTGAGAATACTATTTATGCAGCTTATGTAGCAGCAGTTCCCTTTGTTTTAGATTATACATTACGCTTACATATTAAAAAACAACTGCTTACTGGTGTTAGCGTTAGATTTGGAGACGCTATCGCACTTCAAATGGGGTATACGCTTAAAGATCAATTACAAATTGTATATAGTTATGATTTTGTGACATCTGCTTTAAGGAAATACCAATCAGGTACGCATGAAGTTTCAATAATTTATTCAACAAACTTAGGTTTTGATAAAAAGAAAAGAGGTTTTAATAATCGATTCCTCAGACAAAGATTTCAATATTTACTTTAATTAATTTTTTCAAGTGAAGTTCGCCGTTATTGATTTAGGAACCAATACATTCAATTTATTAATTGTAGAAACTAGTGCTAATCACAAGACATTTAACACGTTATTTAGTACTAAAATTTCAGTTAAACTTGGCGAAAACGCAATCAATTTAGGCTACATAGCCGACACTCCTTTTCAAAGAGGAATCCAGGCACTTGTTTCATTTAAAAATCACATTATTGATTATCAAATTGAAACTGTATTTGCTTTTGCAACATCAGCAATTAGAAGCGCTAGTAATGGTCATGATTTTGTTGATGAAGCCTTCATGAGAACTCAAATTAATATTACGGTTATAGATGGTGATGAAGAAGCTGAGTTAATTTATCATGGAAGCAAAATGGCGGTTCACATGACAGCTGATATTTCATTAATTATGGACATTGGCGGCGGAAGTACTGAATTTATTTTAGCTAACAATCAAACTATTTTTTGGAAACATAGTTTTTTACTAGGAGCTGCGAGAATTTTTCAAAAATTTAAAATTTCAAATCCAATGACTGAGTCGGAGGAATTAGACATTAAGAGTTATTTAAAAAAAGAGTTAACTTCTTTATTAGTAGCTGTAGAAAAACATAAACCCATTGAATTAATTGGTTCGTCTGGAGCCTTTGATTCTGTTGTAGATTTAATAGCTGAAAAATTTAATACAACTCAAATAAACGATACACAAACTGAATACAATGTTGATTTAATAAATTATAAAGTTGTAAGTGACATGATTAAAAAAACAACAACGGAGCAACGTCAAAACTTAAAAGGACTCGTTGAAATGCGAGTTGATATGATTATTATATCGATGTTATTAATTGATGTTATTATTGCCGAATTAAATATTAAACAATTTAAAGTTTCAACTTATTCATTAAAAGAAGGCGTTATTAGCAGGAAAATGGACTTGTTAACTTAGTTTTTTTAAAGCGTTTCTTAAACCATCAATAACATGTTCTACATCTGATAATTTGCAAGTTCCAACCGACATGCGATACCAAGGAGAATTATCATTAGCACCAAAACAATAAAATGGAACAACGGCTAGTTTAGCTTCATCTAATATATACTTAGTAATGTCTTTTGTAGTTTTTAATTCAATTCCTTCAGCAGTTTTTAAGCCATGTAAATCAAATTTAATGGTCAGATAAATGGCAGCTTGTGGCGTTATAGCATCCACTTTTAAACCTTCATTTTTTAAGGTTTGAAACCCTTCGTAAAAGCCATCTAAGCGGGCTATGATTTGTTTTTTTTGTTCAACAATAAAAGCGTCATACAATTTTAAATCAGATAGATAATTTGCTGTTGCTACTTGTTCTGCTTTCGGAGCCCAAGCACCAACATGCGTTAAAATGGCTTTCATTTTATCAATGATTAATTTTGGACCCATACTCCAACCAACTCTAACACCCGTTGCTGATAATGATTTTGAAATGCCATCAACAAAAACAGTGTATGGTTTCATTTCAGGATTTAAACTGACAGGATTGTAATGCTTATTATCACCAAATGTTAATGCCCAATATATTTGATCGTACATTAAATACACTGGTTTTTCATCAGGTCCTCTGCGTTTATTTTCAGTAATAATTAAATCACAAATTTCCGATAACCCTTCTTTTGTAAATATAGTTCCGGTTGGGTTTTGCGGCGAACATAGCGCAACTAAAGTAGCTTCTTTTATAAAGGGCTCAATATCCGAAGCTCTTGGCATAAAATTATGTTCAGGTTTAGCTTCAATCACAATTGATTCTGCAAAATTTAAATAAGAATAATGATTGTTATTCCAAGATGGAACCGCGAAAATTACTTTGTCACCAGCATCTACTAATGTTTTAAAAATACTGTAAATAAGTGGTCGTGCGCCACCAGCTATTAATATTTCATCGTTTTTATAATCTAACTCACCTCTTTCTTTTAATAAATTTGATACGGCATTACGTAATTCAAGCATACCATCAGCAGGAGGATAATTGGTTTGATTATCAAAATAAGCATCAACGATATATTGTTTTAACTCAGCTGGAATTGGAAATTCTTTTGGATTAAAATCACCAATGGTCATATTGTAGATATGCTCACCTTGTTTTATTTTTTCATTTACTTCTCCAGCAAGTTTTATAATTTCTGAACCAATAATGTTTTCAGCTATTTTAGATACTTTAGATTTTTGTATTTGAGTTGTAGAATTCATATTATTTTTTTTCGAAATTAGAGATATTGCTAATGAGTACAAAATAATGTTTAGAACATGATTTATGTTTTAAGTTGAAAAAGAAGTCTTTTTTTTGATTGGTATTACAAAATTAATTGTAGTAATTTTTATAGCATCATGTCTTATGAGATTTTTGAAAATCGCTCAATGAGATTTCCATTTATCTCAATTTTTTCTAGAAACATAGCTTTTGGTCTTACCCATATGTTATTAGGTTCTTCCTGATACGTTGCTTTATAAACAACCATCTCTTCTAATGTTTCAGAATGTTTAGCAATACTAATAACTTCGTACATATTGCCTTTGTAATGTTTGTAAAATCCTAATTCCATCTGGTTAACTTGTATGGTCTGCAATAATGACCCATTCATTTTTTATTTTTTTCCAAAGTAAGGTAAAATGACCACTTACAGGCTTTTCTTTTTTCAGTTCCCATTTCCCTATGATGTAAATATAATTTTCGCCAACTTGACTGTTTTCTAAAATCGTGAATTTTAATTTTCCCATAGCCTCTTTAGTGGGATATGATTTTTTATAATTGTCTAATGTTTTTTGCCATCCGTATGTAATGCCTTTACTTCCAATAAATTTTAAACTATCATTGTTCCAATATGAATTCATAAAGCCATCTATATTTCCGTCATTCCAAGCTTTTTGCTGGGATTGAAGATGACTTAATACTAATTCAATTTGTTTATTTGTTTGGCCTTTACAATATAAGTTAAGTAATAAAAAGGTAAAAATTAGATGTTTCATAGCAATGTAAATTAAACTTAAAAATACAGAAATAAAATCTTTTAATAATTTTATAAATAACATTTTATAATTCATTTTTAATTAACTAAATTTGAATCTCGTTCTTTAACACACTTATTAAGAAAAGCGGAGGGATACGCCCGACGATGCTTTACCAACCCTTTTAGTAATGTTGAGTTTTAAATTTTGAATTTGTAATGATTTTTCATTCAACCTTCAAAATTCATCATTTAAAATTTCCTAAAGAAGGTGGGAATTCGTCTCATTAAATTGAGAAAAATAAGTCGAAACACATTAGTTAATTTTAAATAAACATACCAACTAATCCCTTTCGGCAGATGCTAAAAGGGATTTTTTATTTTAAAAAAACATGAATACAATACAACAAGAATTAGAAAATAGAGTTTTAGTTATTGATGGTGCAATGGGCAGCCTTATTCAACAATATAAGTTAACTGAAAAAGATTTTAGAAGCAAACGATTTGCTGATTGGGAAAAAGATTTACAAGGCAATAATGATTTATTATCTATTACTCAGCCACACATAATTAAAACTATTCATAAAGAATATTTAAAAGCAGGTGCAGATATCATTGAAACCAATACATTTAGTGGAACAACCATTGCAATGGCTGATTATGGGATGGAATCTTTGGTTTATGAATTAAATTTTGAATCTGCTAAAATTGCGAAGGAATCTATTCAAGAATTTTATATTGAGTTTCCCGAATGTGCACATGTTCAAAAATTTGTTGCTGGTGCTATGGGACCAACAAATCGAACCTTATCATTATCTCCTAATGTAAACGACCCTGGTTATAGAGCAATAACCTTTGATGAGTTAGTAGAAGCTTATACTGAGCAAGTAAGAGGCTTAATTGATGGTGGCGCTGATGTGCTATTAATTGAAACTATTTTTGATACCTTAAATGCAAAGGCTGCTTTATTTGCGATTCAAAATTATTGCGAATCCATTGATCGTAAAATGCCGGTGATGGTTTCTGGAACGATAACTGATGCAAGCGGAAGAACTTTATCTGGTCAAACCACTGAAGCATTTTTAAATTCTGTTTCTCATGTCGATTTATTAAGTGTTGGTTTAAACTGTGCTTTAGGAGCAAAAGATATGCGTCCGTATTTAGAAGAACTTTCTAATAAAGCACCGTTTTATGTGAGTGCTTATCCTAATGCAGGATTACCAAATCAATTTGGCGAATATGATCAAGATGCTCACGAAATGGGACATCAAATAGAAGAGTTTTTAAAAGCTGGATTTATAAATATTGTTGGTGGATGTTGTGGAACAACACCAGCACACATTAAACGCATTGCTGAATTAGCAAAAAATGCTAATCCTCGAAAACGTCCTTTACCTGATTCTTTAATGCATTTAAGCGGTTTAGAGCCGTTAACACTTCGTCCTGAAAGTAATTTCATGAATGTGGGTGAACGAACAAATGTAACAGGTTCAAAAAAGTTTTTACGTTTAATTAAAGAAGGTAGCTATGAGGAAGCCTTAACAATTGCTAAAGATCAAGTTGATGGCGGGGCGCAAGTGATTGATGTAAATATGGATGAAGGTATGCTTGACAGCGAACAAGCTATGACTACTTTTTTAAATTTAATTGCATCTGAACCAGATATTTCTCGTGTGCCAATTATGATTGATTCTAGTAAATGGAGTGTGATTGAAGCTGGTTTAAAATGTGTGCAGGGTAAAGCAATCGTTAATTCAATTTCTTTAAAAGAAGGTGAAGAAAAATTTATTGAACAAGCCCATAAAATAAAACAATACGGTGCAGCTGTTATTATTATGGCTTTTGATGAAGTAGGGCAGGCTGATACTTTTGAACGTAGAAAAGAAATTTGTAAGCGTGCCTATGATGTATTAGTTGACAAGGTTCATTTCCCAGCTCAAGATATTATTTTTGATCCTAATATTTTTCCTGTGGCAACTGGTATGGAAGAGCATCGTTTAAATGCGCTCGATTTTTTTAATTCAACAAAATGGATAAAAGAAAATTTACCTCACGCCAAAGTAAGTGGCGGTGTAAGTAATGTTTCATTTTCATTTAGAGGAAATGACCATGTGCGTGAAGCCATTCATTCCGCGTTTTTATTTCATGCTGTCAAAGCAGGAATGGATATGGGAATTGTGAATCCTTCGCAGTTGGTTATTTATGATGATATCGAAAAAACATTATTAGAATTAGTTGAAGATGTTTTATTAAACCGAAGAGACGATGCTACCGAACGTTTAGTGGATCATGCTGAATCATTAAAAGGAATAGTAAAAGGTAAGACTGAAAAGGATGAAGAGTGGCGTAAAGGAACTGTTGAATCTCGTTTGAGTTATGCTTTAGTAAAAGGATTAGTAGAACACATAGATGCTGACACTGAAGAGGCTCGTCAGAAATTAGGACGACCATTGCATGTTATAGAAGGTCCTTTAATGGATGGTATGAACATAGTTGGAGATTTATTTGGCGCTGGTAAAATGTTTTTACCACAAGTTGTAAAAAGTGCACGTGTGATGAAAAAAGCTGTGGCTTATTTAGAGCCCTTTCTTTTAAAAGAAAAAGAGGACAATGCAAAAGCAGGAATCGTTGGTGATGGAAGAACTAATGCAGGAAAAATTTTGTTAGCAACGGTTAAAGGAGATGTTCACGATATAGGAAAAAATATTGTTGGCGTAGTCTTAGCCTGCAATAATTACGAAATCATTGATTTAGGTGTAATGGTTTCATGCGATAAAATATTAAGCGAAGCAAGAAAACATAACGTTGATATTATTGGATTAAGTGGATTAATAACTCCATCATTAGATGAGATGGTTTATGTGGCAAAAGAAATGGAACGTTTAGGTTTTAAAACGCCATTATTAATTGGTGGAGCTACCACATCTAAAGTTCACACAGCGGTTAAAATTGCTCAAAATTATTCTGGACCTATTGTTCACGTTAATGATGCTAGTAAATCTGTTCCAGTAGCAAGTAGTTTAATCTCAAATGAATTACGAGACGCTTTTATTACCGATATTAATAAAGATTATGATCGCGTGAGAGAACAAAATAAAAATGCACAATCGCAAAACAAATTTATTAGTATGGCGGAGGCACGCGAAAATAAATTACAAATTGATTGGAAAAAAACAGAGATAAAAAAACCAAATTTTATTGGTACAAAAGTTTTTGATGATTATGATTTAAATGAAATTGCTGAATACATTGATTGGACGCCATTTTTTCATAGTTGGGAATTAAAAGGATCGTACCCGAAAATTTTAAATGACCCAGAGCGTGGCGTGGAAGCAACTAAATTATTTAATGATGCACAGAGCATGTTAAATAAATTAATTTCAGAAAAATGGTTAAAAGCAAAAGCGGTTATTGGAGTTTTTCCCGCAAACGCAGTAAACGATGATGATATTGAAATTTTAGATGCTACTGAAAAAAATGCAGTTTGTACATTTCATAGTATTCGTCAACAAACAAAAAAACCAGCTGGGCAGTATAACATAGCCTTAGCAGACTTTATCAAACCAAAAAAAATAAGTCCCAAAGTTATCGAAGGGCTCGGCGGTTCCGACTATATTGGAACATTTGCATTATCTACTGGTTTTGGTATCGACGAACATGTAACACGTTTTGAATCGGATCATGATGATTATAGCGCCATTTTGTTGAAGGCTTTAGCTGATAGGTTAGCTGAAGCTTTTGCTGAATTGATGCACAAAAAAGTCCGTAAAGAAATTTGGGGTTATGCTAGCACTGAAAATTTTAAAAACGAAGATTTGATTAAGGAAGAATATGATGGTATTCGTCCAGCACCAGGTTATCCAGCACAGCCCGATCATACTGAAAAATTAACACTATGGAAATTATTAGATGTTGAAAAAAATATTGGAATGTCTTTAACGGATAGTTTGGCGATGATACCAACCGCTGCAGTAAGTGGCTTATATTTTTCACATCCACAATCAACTTATTTTGGAATTGGAAAAATCAATAAAGAACAAGTTGAAGATTACGCCAAAAGAAAAAAGATGCCTTTTGAAGTGATTGAAAAATGGCTCGGGCCCGCTTTAGGATATTAATAATAAAACAAGGCTGTCAAATGACAGCCTTGTTTTATTTAAAATAGTTTAAGTAGTAAAGTTTGATGTTTGAAAAAAAATAATTCTCAACGACATTTCATTTTTTAATTCATGACTATTAGTTTTCCTACTAAATTATATTTTTTACCATCAATACCTTTTGCTTTTAAAGAATAAACATATATTCCATTACTAACATTTTTACCATAATATTTTCCATCCCATCCTTTAGTAACATCAGTTGATTCATATAATAATTCTCCCCAGCTATCAAAAATTAGAATCTGAAATTCTATAATGTTTGTTCCCATTACAAAAAAAACATCATTTATTTTATCATCATTTGGAGTAAACGAATTAGGAACATATAATGTAGATTCTGTTTTAAGTTCAACTGTTACACATTTTTGATTAACGCATGAATTTGCGTCAGTAACTTCTAAGCAATATTGTGTTTGCTCAGTTTGATATACTTTTAAATTTGAATCAGCAGAACCGTTTGACCATAGATAACTTACTCCACCACTTCCTAATAATGTTAAATCTTCTCCTGGCGTGTAAATAAATGAATTAGAGCTACTATTAATGATAACTGTTGGTAAAGGATTAACGATTACAGATGATGTTATTGTGCCTAAACAGCCAGATAAATTACCCGTTATTGTATAAACAATACTAGTAATAGGATTACTTATAACAGTTGACCCAGTATTTGTGTTTAAGCCAAAGGTTGGTGACCAAGTGTAATTACTGGCGCCTGTAGCAGTTAGTGTTGCTGTTTTACCGAAACAAATCGTAGATGAGGAAGTTACAGAAAGCGTAGGGTTATTAATTACGTTTATTGTTGCTGTGTTTGATGAAATACAACCATCATTTGATTCACCAAAAACACTATAGGTAGTTGTAGCTACTGGAGTTCCTATCACCACAGAACCATTAGCTGCACTTAAATTGGTTGAGGGTGACCATGTATAATTAACTGCTCCGTTTGCTGTTAAAGTAGCATTTTGACCTACGCACATTGATTTACTTGAAACACTTATAATTGGATTATTTAGAATGTTAATCGTTGATACTTGGCTGTCTATGCAGCCATTTGCAAATCCTATAACTGTATAAGAACTTGTTACAATAGGAGAACCAGTTACAACTGAACCGTTTGGTGAGCTTAATGCAGAAGCGGGTGTCCAAGTATAATTCGTTGCCCCATTTGCTGTTAATGTAGCTGTTTTTCCTGAGCATATTGAAGCTGAAGTTACGCTAATGCTAAAATTAGTAAGTGTTACAGATTGAGTGACTGCAGGCATGGTACATGTATTAACGGCAAGTGTTAATGAATAAACACCCTGATTAAGAATAGAAGCACTGCTTATTGAAACAGAAGACCCTGAACCCGAGAAGGCATTAGGGCCAGACCAATTATAGTAGGATGTAGGAATTGTATATGAAGGAGAGGCATTCAGTATTAATGATTGTCCAGCACACAGATTAGTGAATGAAATAACCGGAGTAAGGGTTGAACATACTGCTAGGGTAAAAAACATTTTAGTATTAGAATCAAAATTTTGATTTGTAAATTCTAGTCTCCCTGCATTTATAGTTGCTCCAGATATGGCTTTCGCATCCGCAAAATTTCCATCATCATCAATTAGCAATCGCACATTTGCACTAGGAGTTCCAACAGGTAGTAAACTTTGCTCAAATGCTAGTGTAACATTTTGACTTAAATTAGTTTGTTGTGCTTTCCAAACTCTTTGAAGTCTATTTCCAAATGCTAGTGGCACATTGGTATTTGAAAATAGTACAGCTTGATTGTTATGCCCCCAAATTAAAAATACATTATCATTAGAAAAATTAACAGCGTTAGATGCATTACTTAAAGCTATGCTGCCTGTGCTCACAGTTACTAAATCTAAAAGATTATTATTTCTTGATTGTTTTTGATTTTGTGCTGATGCATCTTCTCTAGAAATGCCAGTAATATCATTGTTATATCCTGAATTTAAAGTACCATCCCACACGGCTAATCCGCTGGCGGAAGTATAGTTTTGCGGCGTTGTTTGATCTAATGTAAAGCCATATTTTATTGCTAAATAGCTTTCAACTTTATTAATCTCGGGAACTGTTAATTTACGATTATATATAATTAATTCGGAGATATCAATTTGTGACGGATAATCAAAACTTAAATTATTACCGATTGACATTTTTTGCATATTCGTCCCTGGGTTAAATCCCCCTAAACTAGAAATAATTCTAACGGCATCATTTTTTCCTTGAAAACGCAATGCGTTGGTTGTATTGTCTGTTGTAGATGTTACAAGATTATCCTTGTTGCTAATTAAAATAGTGCTTAAATCATTAATTCCTAAAGGACTTATCGCAGTAGGGAAATCAAATCGCAAAAAGCTTCCGTTGTTTTCATATCCAACACGATTTGTTCCGCCTGTGTTAGTTTCCCATTTTAGCCACACACCATTTGTTCCATAGTGTTTAATTATTTGAAAAATAGTATTATCGTTTGCATTAAATAATTGATTACCATTAAAGCTAACATTACTATAAAGAGATTGATTAACGCCGTTAAATTGAATATTTGGATTGAAGTTAATTGGATTGCTAGTAAATGTTGGTGCATTTTGTGTTGGAAATGAAGCAGGGGTAAATTGAACAAAATTTGCTATTATTCCTCCTGTAACATTATTATTCCATTGTGTAACATTTGCTCCAGTTGTTACAATGTTTGTGTTAGCTTTAAGCCACAATTGTATATTTGTGCCTATTCCTCCCGGATTTTGACTAAATAATTTTGAATTGAAAAACAGGACGTATAAAATTAGACTGGATGTTTTTTTTAGGATTTTATGTTCCATTATTATATCAAATATGATTTTTAATAATTCAATTTGTGGGCTTTTAGATACTTTATGCATTATGATATTTTTAATGTTACTAATAATTGTAGTTTTTAAACAAATTCTGTAATAATAAACAAGTTAAATTTTAAATAAAGATATTTTTCTTTTAAATCCTTATTTTCAAAGATAGAATACTTTTTTTAAACGACAAAAATATTTTTTAATGAAATTTTAGTAGAGATTAACACATTAAAATCAGCGTTCGGATTAGGATCAACAGTAAATGAAGAATTGAATCTTTTTTATAAAAAAGAAATCTAGTAATTTTTAAAGCATTTCAAAAACTAATTTAAAAAATGGGCTTTAAATCATTGATCTAAAATAGATTGACTGAAAAAATCAATTTTATGGCGATTTTATCAATAGAATTATAAAATCACTGTTATGATAGATTTATAATGATTTGATTTCACTACAAGGGATGTAATTTTAGGATTTGTATTCTAACACAGCAAACTTAATAGCTATTCGTAATATTATAAAGTTTTTCTGGTTAAAGAATTAATTATTCAAAGTATTCTTTCATTCTATCAAAAAATCCTTTTTCTTTTCTATTTGGATTTGGTTTAAAGTTTTTAGACTCTCTTAGTCCTTCTAATATTTTTTTCTCTTCGCTAGAAACGGCTTGAGGCGTCCAAACATTAATATTAACAAGTAAATCACCATTACCATAAGAATTAATGTCTGGTAAACCTTTACCTTTTAAGCGTAAGACTTTTCCGCTTTGTGTACCAGCTTCAATTTTTATTTTAACCTTAGCATCTACTGTTGGTATTTCAATACTTGTACCTAGGGCCGCATCTACAAAATTGACGTAACTATCATAAAATAAATTGCTGCCATCTCGTTTTAATAATTCATGTTCTTCCTCTTCAATCACAACCAATAAATCTCCATTTACTCCGCCACGAGGAGCTGCATTTCCTTTTCCACTTACTGACAATTGCATGCCTTCCGCAACTCCTGCAGGAATGTTTACGGAGATAATTTCTTCTTCACGTACAATGCCATCACCATGGCAAGTATTACATTTATCTTTAACTATTTTACCTTCTCCGTTACAAGTGCTGCAGGTTACTTGAGTTTGCATAGCACCTAAAAATGTTTGTTGCGTGCGTGTTTGAACGCCATGTCCATTACAAGATTTACATGTTTCAAATTGCCCGTTTTTACCGCCAGAACCTTTGCAAGTATGACAACTTACAAATTTATTAACTTTTAATTTTTTCTCTACACCTTTTGCAACTTCACTTAAATTTAACTTCACTTTAATTCTGAGATTAGAACCGCGCATAACCCTTCTACCGCCACCTCCGCGTTGTCCACCAAACCCACCTCCACCGAAAATATCTCCGAAATTACTGAAAATATCATCCATATTCATTCCGCCACCATATTGACCGCCGCCTCCACCTGAAGCTCCGCCAACACCGGCATGTCCATATTGGTTATAACGTTGTCTTTTTTCCGGATTACTCAAAACTTCATAGGCTTCTGCTGCTTCTTTAAATTTTTCTTCCGCCGCTTTATCATCTGGATTTTTATCTGGATGATATTTAATTGCCAACTTACGATATGCTTTTTTTATTTCATCATCACCAGCACTTTTGCTCAAGCCTAATATTTCGTAAAAATCTCTTTTGCTCATTATGTTTAATCTTTCAAATTGTTTATTAGCAATGTAATTTAGCTCTTGGAATTAAATATTGTATTAATTGCCAACAATAACTTTAGCAAAGCGAATCACTTTATCACCGAGTTTATAACCTTTTTCAATATCATCTACAACTTTGCCTTTCATATCCTCGCTTGGTGAAGGTATGTGTGTAATCGCTTCCATTACATCAGAGTTAAAAGGATTACCAACACTGTGCATAGCTTCTAAGCCTTTACTTGTGCATGAAGCGATTAACTTATTATAAATTAGAACCATTCCTTCTTTGATTGGTGTGGCATCTTCAACCGTTTCATTGGCTTTAATGGCTCTTTCAAAGTCATCAATCGTTGGGATAATAGCCTTAAAAACATCTTCACCTGCAGAACGAATGATATCTGATTTTTCTTTGATGGTTCTCTTGCGAAAATTATCAAACTCTGAGTATAATCTCAAGTAACGATCGTTTAATTCTGAAATTTTTGTTTCATAGTCAATGGGCTGTTCAATTGTATTTTCTGGTGTTGTTTCTGTTTCCGTTTCAGAAGTATTTAAATTAGTTTCTAATGTATTTTCTTCAGCGTTATTTAGAGTTTCGTTATTTTCCATGATTTATAAATTATAGTCTTCTTTTATCAATTAGTTTGCCATTTATAAAAACACGAAAAATTGTCAGTTTTTCATACGTTTCATCTTATTTAATATTGTTTAAAACGATTACTTTGTCATAATTATTTGATAATTTGACACGTTGATGAATCCTAGTAGCAAGAATCTAAAATAAATGATTTTTTAATTAGTTAATTAGCAATTCGATTTATCTATTTTAAATAAGCTTCTAATGATTTTTGAAGGTCTTCACCTCTTAAACTTTTCCCGATGATAATACCATCGCCATTAATTAAAAAATTAGTTGGTATACCATTTACGCCATATTTTTGAGCAACTTCATTGTTCCAACCTAAGAAATCACAAACATGATTTTTCCAAATTAAACCATCCGTTTCTATTGCCTTAATCCATGAATCTTTATTTTGATCAAGAGATACACTTAAAATATCGAATGTTTTCCCATTTTTAAAATTCGATAAATGATGTTTGTTATAAGCTGCAACTACAGCAGGATTTTCTCTTCTGCAAGGCCCACACCAGCTGGCCCAAAAATCAATTAAAATTAACTTTCCTCGTAGACTTGATAATTTTATTGCTTCACCATTAACTCCATTTTGAATAAAATCTGGAGCTTTATTTCCTAGGTTTAAATCTTCTACCACATCTACGTTGATTTGTGGTGGTTCGTTTTTGCTGGTAATCTCTTGTTTATTTTTACATGATAAAAAAAAGCAACATGCAATAATTGTAATGGTAAGTTTAGATAATTTCATTTAGTTATTTTTTCTGATTATTTCTGCTCCAATAGCATTCAAGCGCCCATCAATATTTTGATAGCCTCTATCAATTTGATTGATGTTATAAATCGTGCTTTTTCCTTTCGCACTCATCGCGGCAATTAATAGGGCAACACCCGCTCTAATATCGGGCGATGCCATTTGAATAGCTCTCAATTGAACTTTTCTATCTAAACCCATAACCGTTGCTCTATGAGGGTCACATAAGATTATTTGTGCTCCCATATCGATTAGTTTATCTACAAAAAACAAACGACTTTCAAACATTTTTTGATGAACTAATATGTTGCCACGAGCTTGTGTAGCTGTAACCAAAACAATACTTAACAAATCAGGTGTAAAACCTGGCCATATGGCATCTGCTATTGTAAGCATGGATCCATCAATGAAGCTTTCAATTTCATAATGGTCTTGAGAGGGAATAAATATGTCATCTCCTCTACGTTCCATTTGAATACCTAAACGAGAAAAAACTTTTGGAATACACCCTAAATTATCATAAGACACATCTTTAATTGTAATTTCAGATTTTGTCATGGCGGCTAATCCAATGAAAGAACCAATTTCAATCATATCTGGTAAAATACGATGCGATGTTCCATTAAGCGAAGTTACGCCAGTAATGGTAAGTAAATTTGAACCAACACCACTTATTTTAGCGCCCATTTGGTTCAGCATTTTACAAAGTTGTTGTAAATATGGCTCACAAGCTGCATTGTAAATAGTGGTTGTTCCTTCGGCTAAAACAGCAGCCATTACAATATTTGCTGTTCCTGTTACTGACGCTTCATCAAGTAGCATGTAAGTACCTTTTAATTTATCAGCAGTTACTTTAAAATTTTCTGTTTCATGATCGTATTCAAATTTTGCACCTAAATTTTCAAACCCAATAAAATGAGTGTCCATTCTTCGTCTGCCAATTTTGTCTCCACCTGGTTTAGGCATATATGCCCTGCCAAAGCGTGCGAGCATTGGACCGATAATCATAGTAGAGCCTCTTAAGCCTGATCCTTTTTTTCTAAAATCTTCGGATACCAGGTAATCTACTTTTACTTCATTTGCTTGAAATGAATAAGTTTCATGTCCCGTTTTTTCTACTTTAACTCCTAAATCTTTTAGTAAATCAATAAGCTTGTTTATATCAACGATATCGGGAATATTACTAATTATTACTTTTTCGGAAGTTAGTAATACGGCGCATATTATTTGTAAGGCTTCGTTTTTTGCCCCTTGAGGTATAATATCTCCTTTTAATTGTTTGCCTCCTGTAACTTCAAAAATTGCCATAAATTAATTTGCTGGTCGGTTATTGTTGTTTGTTCGGTTTTTATTAAACTTACTTTTATTTTTATTAAATCTATTTTTGTTTTTACCTCCACCTGGGCTAACAGAAATAGGTGTTTGGTTATTATGATTTTTATTTTTTAATTCATTAGCGTGTGTTAAAGCCATGGCTTCATCAATTACCAATTCATTGTTTGTCATTTCTTTAAATTGCTTAAATATAACATCATCAGTAACCGAATCTTTATTCCAATTGACGTATGATTTTTTTAAGTGATTGGCAATTAACCGCGTTAATTCTTTTTTTTCTGGTCCTTCATCGTACGTTTTTGCAACATCAATAATTCTTTCTATCGTTTTTCCGTAATGTTTATATCGGATTTTTGATGCTGGATAAGGAACGTTTTTTGGCTTGGTAGTAAATGTTTCAGGCGTAGGACGGGGATAAGGCGAATCAACATCTAATTTAAATTTAGAAATTAAAAACAAATGATCCCAAAGTTTGTGAGTATAATCTGCAATATCACGAAGATGGGGATTCAGCTGTCCCATAATTTGAATGATTGCTTTTGCACATTTGTTGCGCTCATCTCTGTCTTCGATGGTTATGCAATGTTCAATCATTACTTGGATGTTTCTACCGTATTCTGGTATTTGCAAATGTGGTAGTTGTGTATTGTATTCCATGATGAATTTAAAACCTTAAATATAATAATAATAGTCTAAAAATACCAGTTTTTTAATGCTTTATTAAAACAAGAAATTGTTAATAAACATAACATTATGATAGTGTTTTATACATCACAAAATCATTCATAACAAAACCATTTCCTATATCAAAGTCTTCAACTGATTTTATTTTAAAGTTATTTTTAAAATAAAAATTAATGGATTTAAAATTTTGACGATTCACGGTTAAGCTTAATGTTTTTGGCGAAAATGTAGATTCTAATTGCGATAAAATTTGAGAACCAATTCCTGTATTCGCGCAATTTTGATCAACGTAAAATTTATGAATAAAATAATCTTCTTCATTTTTAGAACTGATGCTAACAAAACCAATTTCTTTTCCACTTTGTATAATTAAAAAAAAAAGGTGATTTAATTCTTTAAGTTGTTTTAATAAACTTTCATCATTATATATTTTTTCAAGCATATAGTCTACTTGGTTTTGTCCGATTATTGATAAATAATGCTGATTCCAAATTAGTTTTGCTAAATCCGCAATGCGTTTTATATCGGAATGATTGGCTTTGATGAGTTGCAACATAATACTAAGTATTTTTATATCTTTGTAAAGTGAAGCCTAATATACAGCAAAAAATTTCAATTAAAAATCGTCGTGCGAGTTTTGATTACAGTTTAATTGAAACATTTACTGCTGGCATTGTATTGCTTGGAACTGAAATTAAAGCCATTCGAGAAGGAAAGGCTTCTTTGGTGGATAGCTTTTGTTATTTTAGAAATGGCGAAGTATTTGTGAGAAATTTAAACATAAGTATTTACACTGAAGGTAATTTATATAATCACGAACCTACTCGTGAACGGAAATTATTATTGAATAAGCAAGAGTTGACTAAGTTGCAAAAAAAATTAGTTGATAAGGGATTAACATTAATTCCTACTTTATTATTTACATCTGATAATGGTTATGCCAAATTAGAAATTGCTGTTGCGAAAGGAAAAAAAATGTTTGATAAGCGCGATGATATGAAGGCAAAAGACATTGATAGAGATTTAAAGCGAAAGTTTAATAATTAATTTTATTTTTATATATTATTTTAATCATTTTAATCATGAAAAAACTATTTTTTTTAATACCTGTTATCGCCATAACATTTGTATCGTTATCCTGTAAAACTAAAAAGAATGCTGTTGTATCGAATGATGTAAGTATGTCTGACAATGTTGTTAAATACAGAGTTATTATCTCTTTTATCAGCAAAGGTGCTGGCACCGATTCAAAATTGAATGAGAGTATTACAAATTATATAGCTGGACAGTCAAAGCATCCAGCTAATTTCATCGTAAAGTGGGGCAGAGAAGGAGAAAACGATCAATGCTATTTATTAAATGAATTAACGAAAGAAGAGCAAAAAACATTTGTAGCTGGGTTAAAAAAAATCGTAAATGGCTCTGATATGGTTTTGATTGTTGAAAATTCGGCAGCGTTACATCAAGGACGTTAATTAATTTAACTAATGTGTTTTATACTTGCTAGTGCAAACCTAATTTCTAAGTAAGAATAATTTTCACCTAATTCTAATTTTAGTGCACTTGAATTAACGGTATCATGTTTCTTTGAAACTTCAATGATTTTTGCTACTTTTTCTTTATTTACAAATTGACTAACCGAAATCATGCCTAAGCTAACATAATGACCTAAATGATTAGCAATTGTTCCCTCTGTTAAGTTTCTTGCTTTAGCAATTTCAAATAAAGTGTGACCGTTTTTGTAAAGCAAAAAACTCTCTTGTTTGGTATCTATTTTTTCTTTTTTTGGTTTTTTTTCTGACTTTATTTTTTTTGATTTCAAACTGTTTTTTAATTCAATGCCCGCATCCGATTTTTTTGTGATCACAATGCTATCACTAATTAATTTTAATCGTTCAGCTTGGTTTAAATTAAGTTTTAATTGTTGTTTACTGAAATTTGTATTTGAAACAATATTGTTTAAAATAAGAGTTATCTTTTCAATTTGTAAAGATTGTTTGTAAAAAGCATTTTCTAGTTCTAACAATTCAGTTAAGTATGTTTTTATTTGTTTCTCGTTTTTTAGTGTTTCAATAAGTGTCAAAATTTCTTTTGACATATTTTTTAGTAAAGGTAAAAAATAATGATTCGCCGATTGGTTTCTATTAGCAATGGTTTCAACGAGCGTATGAGTATGGTTTTGGAAAATATGGTGTATTTGATTTCTGAATTTATCTGCATTTAATTTCAGTTCTTCAAATGCATGATATAATTTTTTTGCCCAATCTTTTTGTTTTTGTTTATTAGATCGCTCTTCAGATTTATCATAAGAATCGAGGTGCGTTTTTAAATGATAATCTAATTCTGAAAATTGATAAGTTTTATCGAGTTCTGATTGCAGGTAATATTTTTTTTCAATATCAATGGTATGTTTTATTTCCTCATTTTCTGGTTTATTTTCAGAATAATGAACGAGTATATCATCTTGTTTAATTGAATTAAATTGAATGGGGGCTGTTAAAATTAATCCTTCTAATGATTTTAATCGCGATAAGGCAACATAAACTTGTCCTGCAGCAAATGCTTTATTAACGTCTAGTATCGCTTTTTCAAAGGTTAATCCTTGGCTTTTATGAACAGTAATAGCCCACGCTAATTTAATAGGGTAATGAATAAATGTTCCGATAACTTGTTCTTCTATGTCGTTGGTTATTTCATTTAATTCATATTTTTTATTTTCCCATTGGTGTTTTTCTACCATAAATGGCATCGAATGATCGTCAAATTCAACCTCAATATCCGTTACGGTTAATGATTTAATAACTCCTATCTTTCCATTAAAAAACAGTTGTTTCCCCGAACTGTCATTTTTGATAAACATGATTTGACTACCAACTTTTAGTTCCAAGGTTTCTTCAAGCGGATACGCGTGTTCTTTGAATTCACCTTCTATACTTGCTTTATAAAAAAAAGATTTTCCTGTTAAGGCATTTAATGCATCTTTATTCAACGCATCTGCTTTATGATTATGCGTTGTGAGCGTAATCGTGTTTAATGCCGTCGACGCATTAAAATGAGGCTTGTAAAACGAATTTAATAATTCGTTATCTGCCTGTGTGATTTTATTATTTCTAAGATTGTTTAATAAATTAATAAATCTTGAATCTGATTGGCGATAAATTTTATCTAATTCGATGTAAATGGGTTTATTGTTTTTTAATACTTGTGCATCAAAGAAATAAACACTGTTATAATATTGCTTTAGAATATGCCATTCGTCATCCTTTACAACGGGTGGTAATTGCATTAAATCACCTATAAATAAAACTTGTGCACCTCCAAAGGCTTTACTGTTTTCTCGTTTAATGTATTTTAAAACTAAATCAATTCCATCTAATAAATCTGCTCTCAACATACTTACTTCGTCGATGATAACAAGCTCAACTTCTCGTAATAATTTTCTCTTGCGTTCACCCATTTGCATGCTTTTTACAACAGAAATAGGTGTATTTATTTTTACAAATGCATTATTTGATTGGGCATTATTATCTGGAACAAACATACCAAAAGGTAATTGAAATTGAGAATGAATGGTAACACCTCCTGCGTTAATTGCAGCTATTCCTGTCGGTGCAACGATGATAGCGTTTTTATGAGTGTGTTCAATAACTGACCTTAAAAATGTTGTTTTACCTGTTCCAGCCTTACCTGTTAAAAAAACGGATTTATTAGTTTGATTAATGCATTGTGCTGCAAGTTCGGCTGGACTTAATTGTTTGAAAGTAGAGTTCATGAGGTCATGTAAATTTAATGTTTTTAATAAAATATATAACGCTATTTTTGTTAAATAATTAATATTTAGTATCTTTCTTTCCTAAGTTATTAAAGTAATTTAAATTTAAATATGAGTGAGCGAATACTGAGAGCCTTGATGCAAATGTTTTCCATTATTGCCAAGATTGATGGAATAAGTAATACAGGCCGTTTCATTGTTGAATCCTTTTTAAATCAACAATTAAATAAAGAACAGGTTGAAAAATATTTAGAGATATTCGATCATTTTTTAGAAATACAGCATGCAAGTACAAAGAAAAAAGATGGAACGGCCAAACGGACGTCACTAAATTCTGTTAAAGTATTACGTATATGCACACAAATTAATAAGGAGTTAGAGCAGGTTCAAAAAATCATTGTATTAATTCGCTTATTAGAATTTATTAATTCATCTGATGAAATTTCAGAACAGGAAAACGAATTTGTAATAACTGTTGCTGAAACATTTAATATTTCTCATGAAGAATACAATCAATTAAAAGAGTTTATTGAAGATAAAGTTGAGTACATTCCTAATGACGCACACATCCTAGTAATTAATAATAAAGATAGTGGCTATGATAATGAATGTAAACACATTTATTGCGCGCCCTTAAATAACGATATTCGTGTTTTAAAAATTAGCAGTGTAAATATGTATGCATTGCGTATTTACGGCAACATTGAATTACAGTTGAATGGTCAGGGTATTTCAAAGGGAAGAATACATATTTTAACTCCAGGTTCCTCATTAAGAAATAGTAAAATTAATCCAATTTATTACAGTGATATTATTGGTAGGTTTTTAGAAGACAAAACAAAAGCACGCATTTCTTTCGAAGCAAAAAATATTGATTACAAATTTAAAGGAGGTAAATTAGGATTAAGGAATATTAATATTGCTGAAGAAAGTGGTAAGTTGATTGGTATTATGGGTGGTTCTGGCGCAGGAAAGTCAACTTTACTCAACGTATTAAATGGTACAGAAGCTCCTTGTAAAGGAGAAGTATTAATCAATGGCATTAATATTCATAAAAATCCAAAAGCCATTATTGGTGTAATTGGCCATGTTAGTCAGGATGATTTACTCATTGAAGAATTAACTGTTTTTCAAAATTTATTTTACAATGCAAAACTTTGTTTTGGAAATTTAAGTAATGACACTATTTCGAAAAATTGTTTTTTGTTGTTGTCAAATTTAGGCTTATCTGAAATTAAAGATTTAAAGGTTGGTTCTCCTTTAGAAAAAACAATTTCTGGTGGTCAAAGAAAACGCTTGAATATAGGATTAGAATTGATCAGAGAACCTTCTGTTTTATACCTTGATGAGCCAACTTCCGGTTTATCATCAAGAGATTCAGAAAATATTATGGACCTTTTAAAAGAATTATCTTTAAAAGGAAAGTTAATTTTTGTTGTGATTCATCAACCATCATCGGATATTTTTAAAATGTTTGATAAGCTTCAAATTTTGGATGTTGGTGGATACCCCATTTATTATGGAAATCCAATTGATGCTGTTTCTTATTTTAAAAAGTTAGTAGAACATGTAAACTCCGACGAAAGTGAATGCTGGCATTGTGGTAATGTTAATCCAGAACTTATTTTTAACATTATTGAAAGTAAAGTATTAGATGAATACGGCAATTTAACTCGCACTAGAAAAAACAGTCCAGAAGAGTGGAATAAAAATTATGTTGAAAAAATAGAGTCAACCATTTCAAAAATTAAGCATCAAGATAAAATACCCGATGCTATTTTTAAAATTCCAAATACCATAAAACAGTTTAATGTTTTTTTGACGCGTGATGTGATTAGTAAATTTACTAATACACAATACTTACTGATAAATTTTTTAGAAGCACCGCTTTTAGCTTTAATTCTAGCGTATTTAGTTCGTTTTTTTAGTGCTGATGCTGAAAATTTAAAAGGATATATCTATAGAGATAATGAAAATATTCCTGCTTATATTTTTATGGCGGTGGTTGTTGCATTATTTATAGGATTAACTGTTTCTGCTGAAGAAATAATTAGAGACCGTAAAATTCGAAAACGAGAAACGTTTTTAAATTTAAGTAAAGGTAGTTATTTATGGAGTAAAATTGTGATCATGTTTGTTTTATCTGCTATTCAAACATTAACCTTCGTTTTAATTGCAAATTCAATATTAGGTATCAAAGGTATGTATGCTGATTATTGGTTGGTATTATTTTCAGCATCTTGTTTTGCAAATATGTTAGGATTGAATATTTCAAGCGCTTTTAACAGCGCGGTAACTATTTATATTTCAATTCCATTTTTAATCATACCTCAATTATTATTAGCTGGCGTTGTTGTTAAATTTGATAAATTAAATCCTGATTTAGCAAAACAAGGAGGTGTTCCATTTGTAGGCGAAATGATGACTAGTCGATGGGCTTTTGAAGCCTTAGCGGTTAATCAATTTAAGAATAACCGTTACGAAAAACAGTATTATAAATTTGATAAAGCGATTAGTATTGCTGATTATAAAAATAATTATTGGGTAAATGCCATTGAAAATAAAATGACGAAAGTTATAAATGATCAAAAAGAATTTTTAAAAAAGGATGCTTCTGCTCAAGATTTATTATTAATTAAAACAGCTTTATTAAAAGAACAAGCCTTTCTGAAAAACAAATATGTATTTGCAGAAATCAATAAATTGAACACAACCGATTTTAACGAAGATGTTCGAAATTCATTAAACGCATTTCTATATGAAAAAATAAAGGAACATTATATTAATTATGGCAATAAAGCAAGAGCAGGAAAAGATGCTGTAACGCAAAGTATAATTAGTAAAATTGGTCAAGATGCTTTTATAAAAATGGCTGATGATTATGAAAACGAAAGCTTAAAAAACTTTGTTGAAAATAAAAATGATTTAAGTCCATTAAAATGTATTGAAGTGGATGGAAAATTAATTCAACGAGCTGATCCCATTTTTTTAGATCCTACAGAATCGAATGTTGGTTCAGCCCACTTTTGTGCACCAAACAAATTAGTTATGGGTAAACTCATTCCAACGTATTGGTTTAATATCGGCATTATATGGTTGATGAGCATTAGTTTAATTATAATGCTTTATTTTGATGTGTTTAAGCTTGTTTTAAATTTATTAGGAAATAGCATCAGTTTTAAGAAGAAATACTAATTTTCTTTTTTTGTATCATATACAGTTGCAAAGCTAAACACAATGATAAGAGCAGACAGGATAGCACCAATTTTGTATTCTTGCCTATCATAGCATAAATAAGCGCCCACCATCCAAAAAATGATTGCAATGATATACATTATTTTAATGGTTTTTTCCATGAATTAGTTCCAGTTTTGTGTAAGTTATGTTTGATATTATGAATGATTAGATTCTATTTCTTCTAATTCATTTTTGAGATTGAGTAAGTAAATAACTTGATTTAGTTTTTCCTTTTTTAATCGAAGGTGATGAACTATACTTGATAAGCCAAGTATGCTAAATAAGAGAATTAACTTACTTAAATCATTATTTGTTGTGAAAATAATACCCAATGATTTTAAAGTTAAGAAAAACAAAAAAAGAATCAAACTAGTTATTAAGCATGATAAGGTAAACTTATAGTAATAATTTGTTTTTTTTAATTCAGAAATGACCCATTCTTTTTCTACTAGATTACTATCATAAATATTAAATTTTTTTGAGGTCGACTCCTCAATCGTTAATTTTATTTTCTCGTCAATTTTATGTTCAATAACGTGTATAACCATTTTGATTAGTATTTTTTTAAGTTTCAAATGTAATCGTTTAATTACTATTTTTTGTATTCAAGTATGTTAAAAATATCGATAAATGAAATTTTTTTAGTTTTTTGGATTGATTTTTTTGAGTTTTTTAGTTCGATTCAGTTTACTGGGATTAGTTTGACGTGTAATATTATTCTTTCAGTATTGCAGTAAGCATTTATTATATTTGCCTAAATATTTATAACTGTTATGGATTTAGAATTTAATAAGAACGACGATAAAATGCGTTTACTCATTTCGCAAATGGAACAACGCTTGCAAAAAATTTATGAGGGTGGAGGTAAGAAGCGAATTGAAAAATTGCACGAACAAGGAAAAATGTCGGCTCGTGAGCGAATTGATTTTTTGTTAGATAACGATACGCCTCGTTTTGAAATGGGTGCATTTGCAGGTTATGAAATGTATGCTGAGCATGGCGGATGTCCTGGCGGTGGCGTAGTTATTGTTATTGGATATGTGAGTGGAAAACAATGTATTGTAGTAGCCAATGATGCTACGGTTAAAGCTGGGGCATGGTTTCCGATTACAGGTAAAAAGAATTTAAGAGCGCAAGAAATTGCCATGGAAAACCGTTTACCAATTATTTATTTAGTTGATAGTGCTGGAGTTTATTTACCATTACAAGATGAAATTTTTCCTGACAAAGAACACTTTGGACGCATTTTTAGAAATAATGCGGTGATGAGTGGAATGGGAATTTTACAAATATCTGCAGTGATGGGAAGTTGTGTGGCTGGTGGTGCTTATTTACCTATTATGAGTGATGAGGCGATGATAGTTGATAAAACTGGCTCTATATTTTTAGCCGGAAGTTATTTGGTTAAAGCTGCTATTGGCGAAACCATCGATAACGAAACATTAGGAGGTGCAACTACTCATTGTGAAATCAGTGGTGTTACGGATTATAAATGTAAAGATGATGCAGATTGTTTAACACGTATTCGTAATATCATGAGTAAAGTAGGGGATTATGATAAAGCTGGTTTTAATAGAGAAACGCCCTTGCTTCCCAAAAAAGATCCTAAAGAAATGTATGGGATTTTGAATGATAAGCAATATGAAATGCGCGAAATCATTGAACGCCTTGTTGATAATGGTGAGCATGAAGAATATAAAGAATTGTATGGTCAATCTATCGTATGTACTTATGCTCGCATTGATGGTTGGGCTGTTGGAATTGTTGCTAATCAACGCAAAGTGGTGAAAAGTAAAAAAGGCGAAATGCAATTTGGTGGCGTAATTTATAGCGATAGTGCTGATAAGGCAGCTCGTTTTATTATGAATTGCAACCAAAAGAAAATTCCGTTAGTGTTTTTACAAGATGCAACAGGCTTTATGGTAGGCTCTCGAAGCGAGCAAGGTGGAATTATTAAAGACGGAGCGAAGTTAGTCAATGCAATGGCTAATTCAGTGGTTCCGAAGTTTACAATTATTTTAGGTAATAGTTACGGCGCTGCAAATTATGCGATGTGTGGTAAAGCCTACGACCCACGCTTAATTGTAGGTTGGCCAACAGCACAAGTGGCCGTAATGGGAGGTGCGCAAGCTGCTAAAGTGTTAGTTCAAATTGAAGTAGCAAGTTTAAAAGCAAAAGGCGAAGAAATCACACCAGAAAAAGAAGCTGAATTGTATAACAAAACCAAAGATAGATACGACGCTCAAACAACGCCTTATTACGCAGCAAGTAGAATTTGGTTAGATGCAATTATTGACCCTTTAGACACGCGTAAAGTAATTAGTATGGGTATTGAAGCAGCCAATCATTCACCAATCACAAAACAATATAATGTGGGTATGTTACAAACCTAGTCCGTATTATTAATAAAATATGTATTATAAAAAAAGGCTTCGAATGAAGCCTTTTTATTTAGTGTAAATTCAAAAAAATTACGGTGTAATCGTCCAACCATATTCTAATTTACAACTATTGAATTCGCTATTAATTTTTATATAGGTTGTTTTTGATTTTTTAATAATCCAATTGCTTACTAATTTTTTTTGATGGTCAAACGTGGCCATGTTTAATATTTTAGTGTAATCATCTTTTAAGTTAGCTTTATGAGGTTCGGTTCTTGTTTTTAAATAGACAATACGCCAAGCTTGTTTCGCATCTGAACCAGAGTGTTGTAAAACAGGTGTTACTTCACCAATTTGCATTTTATCAAGCATGAATACAAGATTTTGATCAGTCTGTCCTAATTCCTCAATTTGCCATTTTGTGCTGTTGGTTGCAGGATTTACAATTAACCCACCATTTTGTTTCGTTTCTTTATCATCACTAAATTGTAAAGCGGCGTTATTAAAATTTAAAGTGCCATTTGCAATTAATTTTTGTATGCTATCTAATTCATTTCTCGCTTTTAAAATATCTGCTTGCGAAATTTTTGGGGATAATAACAAATGTCTTACATCAACCGATTCGCCTTTTCTTGCTATTAATTGTATAAAATGAAATCCATACGTTGTTTCAAATATTTCTGAAATTTCTCCCGCTTTAAGTTTAAATGCAACCGCTTCAAACTCGGGTACAAATTGACCACGCATAACTGATTCGTATCGTCCACCATTTTTGGCAGAACCAGGATCTTCGCTATACAGCGCACACAATACACTCATGCTCTCCCCATTAATAACTCGTTGTCTATATGTTTCAAGTAATTGTCTTGCTTCTTTTTTTGTGACATCATTTACAGGCGGTTTTCTAATGATATGTCCAATCTCAATTTCAGAATTGATGATTGGTAGACTATCATAAGGAACAGAATTAAAATATGTTCTTACTTCGCTAGGTGTTAGTTTAAGCTCTCCTGTTATTTTTTGTTGCATTTTTTGCGCCTTCAATTGATCTTTCACATCTTCTCTTAGTTCGTCTTTAAATACACTAATGCGCTTTCCGTAAAACTGTTCAAACTTTTCTTCACTGCCAAGCATGCCAACATAATAATTAATTCGTCGACCTAATTCTCCGTCGATTTCTTTATCATCAACAGTAATACTATCTCTGTCTGCCTGAGAAACTAATAATTTTTGAAACAACAAATCTTCAAAAGCCTTGCATCGTGCATTGCTATCAGGTGCATTTTTTTCTTTTTTCTGAACTAACGAAGTTTCAACTTCAGATAACAATAATGGGTTTTTACCAATTACTGCAATCACCTTATCTAATATTTGTGGTTGAGCTTTTGTAAAAAGGCTAAAAACAATAAGTGTGATAATTAATGTAAATTTCATGAGGCGTTTAATTATAAATTTCAATTTGTTTGTCAGCTTTAGCTTTCTCAAAAAAATCTTGTTTGATGCTATTAATTAATTTTTTCTTTCTCTCGTTGAGCAGCATAGCTTTGATGTTATTTCGCTCAAAATTAATGGGAGATAATGTATTCTTTGATTTAATTTCAATAATTTTTAAAAAGTAATAATTTTTAGGATCACTAAACTCAAAAATTTTCCCGTTTTGTAAGTTGTATTCCGGTACTTCTTTTAACTGAGGAATTTCTTTTTTTAGATCTTCAAACATAAGCCAGGTGTTATTATTAGTATAATAATTATTGGCATACTGAATGCATAATGTATTTAATTGTTCTGCATCTTTAGGATTGTTTGAGTAACATAATTTTTTTAGTTTATCTAAATTTGGAATAGAAGCCGGTGTTTTAACATACAATACTTTTACAATATTATTTTTCAATAAAAAATTTTTAGCATTTTTATTATAATAGCGCTCTATTTCTTCTTGAGTAACGAGGGTATCTAGTTTCTCTTCAATTAATTTTGTTTGAAATCTAAAAGTGATTAATTCTTTCCTGTAATTTTCAATTTCTTTTTCAATGTCAATATCCTCAACCGTAAGATAGGTTAACGCTTCCTGATAAAAGATTTCATCATTTGCCCATTTATTAATGTATTTTTTGAGTAAGATAACACTATCAGCTTTAGAAATTCCTTTAGGAGTAAATTGATTTAAGTCAGAAAAGGTTAATGTTTTGTTATTTACCTTCGCTAATACCAAACCGTTATCATCACTTTTTTTATTGGAAGAATGACACGCGTCCATTATCATTGCAAAAAAAAGTAAGCAAAGTAATTTAGTTATATGTAGAAATATTTTCACAGATGTTTTTAAAATAAAAAGGCTGTAGCGATTGTTACAGCCTTCCTAATGTATTTTTTTCGTATTATTTAATACTTTTTAATACGTCTTCATTCACATTTACAGTGTATTTATTTTTTAAATAGCTTAACCATTCTTTTTCTAAATACGTTTGGTAGTCAGCTGTTATCGTTCCTTTTGCTTCAGCAATTGTTTTTGGTGTTTTATCTAATATATTATTGATAACTAATACAACAACTTTATATTCTTTGACGTCATTAATATTATTTGATGCAATTCCTTTTTTCCAATTGGCATCTACATCTTTATTTTCACCTTTTAAATAAGTAACACTTTCAGATGTTAAATTTAATTGAGATGATTTGTTTACGATGTCAATGATTTCTTTTTCAGTTTTATTTTTATTTAATAAACCACGCACTTGCTTTGCAATTTTATCGTTCAAACATTTGTAAGTTGTTGTTTCAGCGCGTTCTTCCCAAAGGTAATTGGTTTTATTTTTAGAATAATAAACTCTTAATCCAGCAGTATCTTTTATGGCTTTACTCCACACCTCTCTATCTGTAAGATCAAATAGTAAAATACCATCACGGTATTCTTTCAGTAAATTTTTATATTCAGGATACTTCGTTTCTAATAGAGCCTCTTCAAAATTAATTATGGTTTCGTCTACAAACTCTTTATAAGATTGTTGTAAAAACATAGTATTGTCCATGATGGCTCTGGCTGTTTGGTGTGATTCGATGTATTTAGCAAAATCATTTTGTGTTTTTTTTGTTGTACCAATTGTGAATAATTCTTTATTTCCTAATTTATCTGCTTTTTTAGCTTCCCATTTCCCTTGATAAACAGTAGAATCGATCACTTTTAAAAAAGGTGTTTTAGCTATTACATTTTCTTTAAAATTATTTTCTTTTTTAATTTTAGCAATTAACGACGTTTTTCCGGCTTGTGATCTACTATCTTTTCCAATACGTTGTTTTAAATCGGCTTTCATCTCGTCAAAATTTGCTAAACCTTTTTTATCTAATCGTTTTACGATGTGCCATCCATATTTCGTAGTAAATGGTTCGCTGTAATCTCCATTGTTTTGTAATGCGAACGAAGCTTTTTCGAATTCAATGGGCATTCTGCTACTTCCAAACCATTGCAATTGACCACCTTTTTCAGCGCTTTGTTTATCATCAGAAAACTGACGTGCAATTTCTTCAAATTTAGAACCTGATTTTAACTTAGCGTAAATTTCGTCGATTTTAGTTTTTAAGTTGGCTTTATCTTTTTCACCCATCTCTTTTGTAAATGAAACCATGATATGGGCTGTTAAAATTTCACCTTGACTGGAACGCTTATCATTTATTTTTAAAATATGATAGCCAAAACGGGTTCTAATTGGCATGCAAATATCTCCTACATTTAATTTAAAGGCAGTGTTTTCAAATGGATAAACCATTTGTAAAGATGAGAAGTAACCTAAGTCTCCTCCGTTTTCAACAGCAGAAGGATCTTCAGAAGTTTTTTTAGCAACGGCAATAAATGGATCTTCACCTGTATTCGTGTAAGCGCTTAAATTAGTTACCGCATTTAATTTTGATTGGTAATTTGCGCTGTCTTTTTTATTAGATTTTTTGTTAATTCCAGCCGAACTTTTCTTAAGTATGTTTTCGTATTCAGCTATTCTAGCCGCCGAAATAGGTTTTTTCAAAATGGCATCTCTAATAATCATTAATCGTGTATAGGCTTCAATTGTATCTTTTGGTAAAGCACCTTCCTCAATCCTGATTAAGATATGTTGAGCTTTCACTTCTGTTTTCATGCGCTCATACGCTTCAACCAATAATGCATCATTCACGTTTTTATCAGTTAAATAAGGAGAGGCTAATTGCTTGCGATATCCAGCTAATTCTGTTTTAAATGCTGAGTTTGTGTCTAAACCATTTGCTTCAGCTTCAAATACTTTCATTTTGAATGTTGAAAATAAGTCAACGTATTCGCTGATTGATTTTTGTTCTTTATTAATTTCTTTGCCGTTATTTTTTTTATAAACGTTTTCAAATTCACTTTTATAAACTGGCTTACCGTTAATAGTCATGATAACTGGTTCATTTGATTGCGCTATAATATTTAAGCTAAATGCAGAAGCGGTTAAAAATCCTAATGTACTTTTCTTCATATTCTATTTTTTTGTTTTTATGTTTCGTTAACAAATTTATAATTACTTTTTAATAGTCCTATTGTTTTAAAAATTCTTAATAAAAAATGATTTTATTTAATAATTTCTTCAAGCTTATTTTCTAAATCAATGCCTCTTAAATTTTTCGCAACAATTTTTCCTTCCTTGTCTAATAATAAATTTTGAGGAATACTAGTAATGCCAAATAACTTGCCAGCTTCATTACCCCATCCTTTTAAATCGCTAACTTGAGTCCATGTTAAATGATCTTTTTCAATGGCCTGTAACCATTTTCCTTTATCTTGGTCAAAGGACACGCCTAATACAGTAAATCCTTTGTCTTTGTATTTATTATAAGCGTTAACGACGTTTGGATTTTCTCCTCTGCAAGGACCACACCAACTAGCCCAAAAATCAACTAACACATATTTTCCTTTAAAATCTTTTAAATTTATTTGTTTACCATTAACATCTGCTTGCGAAAAATTTAAAGCTTCGAAACCAATCATAGTTCCGCGCATTTGTTTCACTTTTTCACGACCTAATTTTCCGTATTTGGTGTTTTCGGTACTTTTATCCAATAAGTTTACTATTTTTTCAAGTTCTTCAACTGGTCCAGTTGCATTTTGAAAGTTATAATAAATGGCATATCCGCTAATAGGCGATTTAGAATGATTACTTATAAATCCTGCTAAAGCAGATTTTACCTCAACATCGAGGGCTTGATATTCGCCCACTTTTTGATTCATGACGTTATTATCACCTTTGTTTTTTGCTTCATTATAAGCATTAACGATAGCTTGTTGTTTTACACTAAAACTGCTCATCAAGGCGTTGTAATCTACATAATCTTTTTGTGTTTGTCCACCAGAAACTGTTGCAAAAGGCAAACTATCTAAATTACCTGAAACACTTGTTTTACCAGCATCCACAAAAAATATCAAATTTGGTTGTTCATTTGGGTTGTTTGTTTTTGTAATCCAATACATATTTGGTTCAGAAGACTTTCCGTTTAATACAAATTTTCCACCTTTTAATCTTAGGCTATCAGTAAAGGTGACTTCGTCCCATTTATGATGTATAAAAATTTTACTGTTTTCTTTCGTATTTTTAAAAGAACCATTGATAGAAAAATTAAATGAGGATTGAGCCATTGCATTCATTGAAAAAATGCTAATGATAATAAAAAGTGTTTTTTTCATGATAGAATTCGATAGTTAAACAAACAAATGTAACTTTTATTGGCTTTTATAAGGGTAAATAATCGTTAAAAAATGAAAAATTTAGTTTTCAATTACTTATATTTTCAAATGACTTTTATGCAATCTTATGTAAATATTACCAAATTGTCAATTTTTTTAACATTTGTTTGTAATCCATTCAAATTATTATATTTTTGATTGCTGATAAGTGAACATCCTATAAAGAAGTTTTTTTTAGTTCTTAAAAATAAACTTTCTTAAACCACTTACATTTTTAAATGTTAAAAATTAATTAAAAACATAAAACACATGAAAAAAACGTTACTAAGTTTATCTTTAATCACAGTAGCCTTAATCGGAAAGGCTCAAAATTGTTCTGATTTATTAATTTCAGAATATGTAGAAGGCTCTGGAAATAATAAGGCCATGGAATTTTACAATCCAACCAATACAACAATAGATATGAGTAACTACAGATTGGTTCGCTATTCTAATGGTTCATCAGTTGGCACAGATAGTACTAATTTGATTGGGTCAATAAATTCTTACAGTACATTTGTAATAACTAATGGTGTTGGAGTAACATCAGGTTCTACATCAACCTCACCTGCCTGTAGCCCAACATTACAGGCTTTAGGTCAACAAAATGATGGCGCCTATCCAGCCCCAACATTTATGAATGGAAATGACGCAATGGTTTTAGTGAAAAAAGTACCTTACACACGTTTAGATATTTTTGGTCGTATTGGAGAGGACCCAAGCGGAGTAGCTTGGAGCGACATTGCACCTTATACTGGTGGTGCAGGAATGGGTAAATGGTGGACAAAAGATCATTCATTACAACGAAAATCGTCTATTCAAGTTGGTGTGAAAACAAATCCATTATCTTTTAATGTAAAGTTACAATGGGATTCTTTGCCAAATAATAATTGGACAAATTTAGGTATTCATACTTGTGATTGTAAACCTGTTGGATTAAATGAAAATAATAATTCCATCTTTTTTAAGGTTTTTCCAAATCCTTCTAATGGTTCTGAAATCACATTTATGAGCGATAAGGATATTACTTATATTACTATTTATAACCCAATTGGACAAGTAGTTTTTACTTTATCGGCAAATCAAAAAACAGTTTTGGTTAAAAATATGGGATTACCATCTGGAATTTATTTTACGGAATTAAAAATGGGTTTAGTAGTTTCAAAATTAGAGAAATTAATCATTCAATAATTCAATTAATATTTAATAATTTACATAAAGGGCTGATTTAAATTCAGCCTTTTATATTTTATATCTAGTTATGATTAGAAAAGTATTTTTATTTATTAGTTTTTTTTGCGTTATACGCTTAAATGCACAAGAAACAGAGTTTTTTACAATTTCAGGCAAGGTTACTGATATAGAAAATGGAGAAGCTTTAATTGGAGCATCGATTTTTGCCAAAATTGGGGTAGGAACAGTTGCAGATTTAAACGGATATTATAATTTAAAACTACCAAAAGGAGAGTATAATCTTTCAATTTCAATGTTGGGTTATGCATCTTTGAAGCAAAAAATAAAATTAATATCTAATAAAAAATTAGATGTTAAACTTGAAAACAATGTGTTGAATGAAGTTGAAATTGTAGCGAATATTGCACAAATTAGAGAAACCCCCGTGGCATTTAGTTCTATTTCAGCTACAAAAATTCAAGAAGAATTGGGTGGGAAAGATATAAGCATGATTGCAAATACGACACCAGGAGCATATGCCTCAAGCAGCGGAGGTGGTGCTGGTGATTCAAGGGTTACGATTCGCGGTTTTGATCAACGTAATATTGCTGTTATGGTGGATGGCGTGCCAGTTAATGATATGGAAAGTGGAGCTGTTTATTGGAGTAATTGGGATGGTTTAAAAGATATAACAAAAAGTATGCAAATTCAAAGAGGTTTAGGAGCTTCTAAATTAGCGATTGCATCGGTTGGAGGAACCATGAATTTTATTACCAATGGCATAAATCAAAAACAACAAATGGTTGTGAAAAAAGAATGGGGTAATAATAGGTATAATTTAATGGGCTTGTCTTACAATTCTGGTATTATCAATAATAAATGGGGTTTTACATTAGCTGGTACTTATAAATCTGGAGATGGATGGGCTGAGCAAACATGGACTAACGCGTATTCCTATTTTGCTAAAGTCCAATTTATGCCTAATTCTCGTCATATTATTAGTATTGGTGCTAATGGAGCTCCTCAAACGCATGGAACTCGATACACTAAGGTTCCAATTGCAGTTTATGATAAAGATTTAGCCAATAAACTTGGTATAAATTATGATTCTGTTGTAAAAAGTATAAAATCAACAACACGACTTACTACTGCAACTCAAGGAAATCGAGATTTGCGTTGGAATCCAGACCAAGGTTTGTTAAATGGATCAACCATTGGTGATAGGACAAATTATTATCATAAACCATTAATTAATATAAATCATTTCTGGAAAATATCCGGAAACACAACTTTGTCAACTGTACTTTATGCTTCCTTTGGTAAAGGAGGGGGTTCTAGTTATACGAATGCTCCTGGTAGAGATACATTAACGGGATATTATTTAGTTCAACCGAAATATGATATTAATTCTACGTTTTTAGATCCTAACTACAGTACTACAGAAACGAAATCAACAACTATTATACGAAGTTTAAATAATAATCATAACTGGTACGGATTATTATCTACGGCTACCACCAAATTAAATAAAAAAATGACGCTAACCTATGGTGTAGATTTAAGATATTATAGAGGAACTCACACAACTACCGTGTACAATTTATTAGGTGGCGATTATTTTGTTGAAGGAACAGGTGGTACGATAGCTAACCCAAATTTAAATCCCCTACAATATTCTAATTTTTATAAAAAGAAAGGTGACATGATTGGATCTAATTATCTAGGTTTAGTTAAATGGGGTGGTTTATTTTTACAGGGAGAATATAAAAAGGATAAGTTAAGTGCTTTCGTGACGGCAACAGGTTCTTATACTGGTTTTGATCGAATAGACTATTATAAACCAAAAGATTTGGTTTTAGCAGACACAACATTTAATAATGCCGTTTCTTATAATACAGTTATAAATTATAACGGTACTTCCTACAATAGAGAATCAGAAGGGATTAGAACAGCAACTACTGGTTGGATTTGGCAGATTGGTTACACGGTAAAAAGTGGAGCAAATTATAATCTGAACGATCATCATAATATTTTTGTGAATGTTGGAGTTATGCAAATACCTCAAAAGTTTACAAATGTATTTACATTTAGTAATGAAATTGTTAAGGATTTAAAACCACAATTTATTCAATCCTATGAAATTGGATATGGAACGAAGTTTAATAAATTTTATTCAACTATAAACGCTTATTATACAACTTGGGCAAATCAACCACAAAGTACATTTACCGGTGCTGATGGTGAGGTTTATAATGTTAACGGAATTAATTTAGTTTATAAAGGGATTGAATTTGATTTTAATTACAAGCCATTTAAAAAAATTGAATTTGAAGGCGTCCTATCATTTGGAGATTGGATTTATAATTCTGGGGGTATCGTATATACAAACGATATTAATGGAAATCCTCAGCCATCTGTTAATTATTCTGCTATTGGTGTTCATGTTGGAAATGCGGCTCAAACTCAGGCAAGTCTTGGGATTAGACTCATGCCATTTAAAGGTTTCTATTTTAAACCCCGTTATACTTATTTTGATAAGAATTATGCTAATTTTGATCCAGTAAAATTACAAGGAGACAGAAAAGACTTTGAAAGTTGGAGAATGCCATCTTATGGATTCTTAGATTTAAGCACTGGGTATGAATTTTTATATTCTGGATTCAAATTAAATATTTATGCAACAGTAAATAATGTATTAAATACACGATTTATTAATGATGCTCAAAATAATGGAGCTTCAACAAATGCAAATGGTTTTGATGCAACATCTGCTTCTGTTTTTTTTAATGCAGGAAGGACCTTTATCATTGGAACTAAATTATCTTTTTAATTTTTTTACTAACAACAAACTTAATCCAATTACCATATGACTAACTACCATATGACTAACTAAAAATAAAAACTAATAACTAACTACTTACTACTATGAAAAAAATAAATTTCTTTGCCCTATTATTAGGGTTTAGTGCTATGGGTATAAATGCACAAACAGCACTCCCAGCGAGCTGTGACTTTAACACGTTTGCGGCGAGTGGCTTACCAGCTAATTGGACAACTAATATTACAAGTACAGGTGTATATGCTACGGGAGGAGTTGGCGGTACACCAGCTATTAAATTTGCCTTAATTACACCTCTGCAATATGTACAAGTTAACACCGCTGACGCAATGGGAATTACATCATATGTTTTAAAAGGTTATGCAGGTTCAGGTATAACGAATTGGCAGGGCGGTTTTTTTGTCGAAGAATCTGTTAATGGAACTACTTGGACCACATTAGCAACGTATACAAATACCCAAATTGTAATGAATGCGTTAACGACTTTTACTGCAGCGCCTAATTCAAACTCACGCTATTTAAGATGGATTCATACCAATAAGATTTCAGGATTTAACATAGCTTTAGATGATGTAAACATTACGGCTGCTCCTGTTACAGCTCAAGAAATAAATGTAAAACAAGGTTTGACAACTGTTTTATCAGGAGGATCATCTTCTTATTTTAATTCGGCTGTTGGTACACCAACCAATGTAAATTTTACAATTCAAAATTTAGGGACATTAAATACATTATCGATTACATCAATTGCTATTTCTGGACCTAATGCATCTGATTTTTCTGTTTCAGCGCCTTCCATTTTGCCCACTACAGTTGGTACAGCAACAAGCATACCTTTAACTTTGTCATTCAATCCAACAGCTGCAGGTACCCGTTCGGCTACTTTAACCATCAATAGCAATGATTTGGATGAATCGGCGTATGTGATTAGTTTAAAAGGTATTGGTGGCTTGTACGCAACTTCACCACTAACTCAACCAACTAGTTTGACGTTTAGTAATATTAAATCTTACCGTGCAAATGCTAATTTTGTTTCAGCAACAGGCTCTCCATCTGGTTATCTTGTTCTTAAGAAACAAGGGGTATCCCCAATTTCTGATGTTCCTGTTGATGGTGTATCTTATCAAGTTGGTGATGCTGTAGGTTCAAGTAAAGTAATTTATTCTTCAACCACAACTACACTTGGATTATCTAACATTTATGCAGGCTTGAAATACCAGTTAGCTATTTTTTCATACAATGGTTCTGGGGCATTCACTAATTATAATCAAACAGCCCCTTTAACCGGTAATTTTACAGCACTTTCGACTATGCAACCAGCATTAGAATACGCTACCTTGAATGTAACAAATACAAACTTTTTATCTTCCTTAACTGCTCAAATATATCCACATACATCAGTGTTTTATGGTAATTACGATGAAACCATGATAAAATTATTTACTGCTCGTGATACAACTGCTGGTCAAAAAGTAGTAACTTGTGTATATAGCAGCGAAAACTATGTGTATACAGAACCATTTACATTTAGTTACATTACTCGCGAACATAGTTACTGTCATAATTGGATGCCATCAAATCCGGCAGATTCTCCAGAAAGACCTGAATACAATGATCAACATCATTTATTTCCAACGCAACAAACTGACGCTAATGCTGCGAGAAGTAACTATCCTATGGGAGAAATTGTTGGTGTTCCAACTTCGACTTACCTGGCTTGTAAAGGTGGAAATGATATCAATGGTAATCATGTGTTTGAGCCACGTTCTCAGCAAAAAGGTGATTTTGCTCGTGCAGTTATGTACATGGCAACAGCCTATAATGGACAATTAAAAAGTAGCGTTGTGATGGATTGGAAATTAAGAAATCCAATTTCTACGTCTATTGCATATGGCCAAGATCAAAATATTTTAAAAAAATGGCATTACCAAGATCCACCTGATGCTTTTGAAATTTCAAGAAATGATTTTTTAGATTCTTTGCAAGGAAATCGTAATCCATTTATTGATAGCGTTCGTTATGCCTGTTATATAGACTTTTCTAATATGACTTATATTGCTAACCCAACGTATACAACAGGAATTGGAACGCCTTGTTATGTAGCATCAAGTGTTGGATTGTATGAAAGTACACCTTTAAATTTTGAATATATTTTAGCTCCAAATCCAACTTCTGGAGAATTTTATTTAATGATTGAGGCTAATGTTGCAGAAACGTTTCAATTAACCATAACGGATTTATCAGGAAGAAACATGTATAGAAAAAACATTAATGTTGCTAATGGGTTTAATAACCTTAAAATAAACGACCTTGATTTAGCGAGTGGTGTTTATTTTGTAAACCTAAATTATAAAAATGAAAAAATAACTCGAAAATTAATTATCGAATAACAATTTTTATTTACATTTGAAAAAAACTAAACCAAAAAACATGAAAAAAATCACAGTACTATCATTAGCCTTCGCTTTATTATCATTCACATTTAGCTCTTGTAAGAAAAAAGAAGTAGCAGATGTAACTATCACTTATGAAGTTTTACTTTCTAATCCTGCAAGAACAGCAAGTATTACTTATGTAAATTCTACAGGTGGCACAGACATAGAGGGAATTACAACAAGTTCATTCACTAAATCGTATACGGTTAAAAGTAGTTCAACAAAAGTGAATTATGGAATAAGTTTGAATTGTTATTCAAAGTATGTAACAGGTTCAACTACCTCGTATCAACCACAAGACGTTACAATTAACATCAAAGAAGATGATAAGGTGATAAAAACATTAACAAGGAGTGGTTCTGCATCCATCTATATCTATAGCGGCGATATTAGTGCATCTTTGCCTTCTGCTACAAAATATAAGTAATTTTAAAAATTTATAAATTAAAGGCCCCTAAATGTTAAATTTAGGGGCTTTTTTATGCTTGCTATTTTTTATAGCAATCAACTAATACTTAACGTGGTAGTTTTGGTAAAAAAAACTATGCTTGTTAAAACATTTGGAAGTGCGGTTCAAGGAATCAATGCAACTACAGTAACCGTTGAGGTCAACATTTCGCAAGGAATTAATTTCTTTTTGGTAGGTTTACCTGATAGCGCTGTAAAAGAAAGTCATCAGCGAATTGATGCCGCTTTAAAAAACAACGGATTAAAAATTCCAGGAAAACAAATTACCGTTAATATGGCTCCTGCTGATATTCGCAAAGAAGGATCGGCTTATGATTTAACCATTGCGGTTGGCATTTTAGCGGCATCCGAACAAATACTTGCTGAAAATATTAGTCATTACGTGATCATGGGAGAATTGAGTTTAGATGGTGAATTACGTCCCATAAAAGGAACGTTACCTATTGCGATTAAAGCCAAACAAGAAGGGTTTAAAGGAATTATTTTACCCGAAATAAATGCAAAAGAAGCAGCTGTTGTGGATGGTCTTGATGTATACGGTGCTTCAACCATTAAGCAAGTCATCGATTTTTTTAATGGCCAAGGTAATTTAGAAAAAACAACCATCAATATTGAGGATGAATTTGCCACAAAGGTGGATGATAATGATTTTGATTTTAATGATGTAAAAGGACAAGAAAATATCAAGAGAGCTTTAGAAATAGCGGCCGCGGGTGGTCATAATGTTATTTTAATTGGCCCTCCAGGTGCAGGAAAAACGATGTTGAGTAAGCGTATGCCTTCTATTTTACCACCCCTCACCTTAGATGAAGCACTCGAAACGACCAAAATTCATAGCGTTGCTGGAAGAACTGGTAAATCAGTTGGATTAATTACGAAACGACCCTTTAGAAGCCCACATCACACGATTAGCGATGTTGCCTTAGTTGGTGGAGGAATGAATGCGCAACCTGGCGAAATTTCATTGGCACATAATGGCGTTTTATTTTTAGATGAATTACCAGAATTTAAACGAACTGTTTTAGAAGTGATGCGTCAACCATTGGAAGATAGGATAGTGGCCATTTCAAGAGCTCGCTTTAGTGTTGAATACCCGGCTAGTTTTATGTTGATGGCAAGTATGAATCCTTGTCCGTGTGGATATTATAATCATCCTGAAAAAGATTGCGTGTGTGCCCCAGGTGTGGTACAAAAGTATTTGAATAAAATTTCAGGCCCATTATTGGATCGAATTGATTTGCATGTTGAGGTGACACCGGTTCCATTTAGTGAATTAAGTAAGGAAAAAAAGAGCGAAACGAGTTTCGATATTCGTCAACGTGTTATTGTTGCTCGAAAAATTCAAACCGAAAGGTATCAAGCATCTGAAGGTATTTATTCGAATTCGCAAATGCGGACTAAAGACTTAAAAACTTATTGTAATTTGAGTGAGGCAGGTAATAGTTTACTCAAAACAGCTATGGAACGATTAGGTCTATCAGCACGAGCTTACGATCGAATTTTAAAAGTTGCAAGAACCATAGCCGATTTAGAAGCTTCTCAAAATATTGAAACCAACCATATTGCTGAAGCAATTCAATATAGAAGCTTAGACAGAGAAGGTTGGGCTGGGTAGTTTTTTAATAATTTTAAAATCTAATTATATGATAATTAAGTAATTGTATAATACAGTAATAAATAAGTTCAAATTAACTAAGGTTATTAATAATAAAGCCTAGCTTTAATAAAAATTATAAAAACTATGAAAAAAACTCTATTAATGGCAGCAATTATTGCTTTTACAGTGGCTTCTTGTAAAAAAGACCGAACCTGTACATGTACCTTAACTGCAGTTTCCTCCACCGTAAACGGTGTTAGCCAACCAATAAACCCTAGTACACACACAACTGTTAGTAAGATTACAAAAGTCACGAAAAAAGGGGCAGCGTGCACTAGCGGTGATAAAACAACAACAACTACAGACGTATCTGGTGGAATTACCTATACTACAATTGATGTAGATAAGGCTGAATGTAAATTAGATTAATTATTAATTAAAAAACTATAAAATGAAAAATATACTATTAGCATCAGTCGTTTTAGTTTTTGCATTTTCATCATGCAAAAAAGATAGAACTTGTACCTGCACTGCAACACCTATCTCTCAAACTCAAGATGGAGTTCCTCAAACTGTTTCTCCTCCAACAACTACGGTCACAAAATTGACTAAAGTAAAAAAAGGCGCAGCAGATTGCAGAAGTAGTGAACAAACAATGACTTATACAGTCTCCTATTTTGGAACTCAATTTTCTGTTGTTGAAGTTATTAAAAATGAATGTAAACTTGATTAATTAAACAAAATAAAATGAAAAAAGTAGTATTATTAATTGCAGCCGTTGTTTTAACAATGACGTCTTGCAAAAAAGATAGAACCTGCACATGCACGGCAACATTTGTTTCATCAACCGATAATGGTATACCTCAACCAATGTATGTTACATCACTTACTATGTCAGAAAAAATCACTAAAGTGAAAAAAAATGACGCGCATTGCAATAGTGGTGAAGAAACTAGTACAAAAACTGAAATTATTGGAGGCGTAAGTCATACTTATATTGATGTTACAAAGATAGATTGTAAGCTAAATTAATTTGCCTAATATTAAAAAAGCCTCTCAAATTTACTAATTGAGAGGCTTTTTTATGACTTTTATCGAAAAAATAAAATTTAAGACGATTAAAAATAATTTTATTTAACTGACAATCAAGAGATTTTGAGTTATTAATTTGGTTTTTATATTTATATCGAATAACAGTGTTTATATTTGTTTAAAAAGCACATTCCAATGAAACACATTATCACATTTATTTTATTTATTTTCTTGGTTCAAGAAAGTAAAGCTGCCGCAGGCGATACCACATGGGTAACCATTTATAATTTAAGAAAGCTAACCTATTATGGTAATTATGATACATCCGCTGTTTTGCCAACTGGTAAAACATATCGTAAAATTCGTTTACATTACATCTTAGGTAGATATGCTTGCCCAGCAGGAACTACCTATTGTGGTTCTTGGGATTATACAACGCAAGTGAGAGTAAAACCGCCAAGCTCCGATACAGTTGAAATTGCAAGGGTAATTACGCCTTATGCTACAGACTGGTTAGCATCCAACAAAAAAAATGATTACATCATGGATATCACCGATTATTCTTCAGTGTTAAATGGCAATCTCGATTTTAGATTTAAATATGATGGTTATTCATGGGGCTTTACCTTAACTTTAAAAATAGAATTTATTGAAGGCACGCCTCCAATGAACAATATCGCCATAAAAAATATTTATGATGGCTATTTTCCTTATGGTAATGCCGCTAACCCAATTGAAAATTATTTAATTCCTAAGCTACGTATTTACAATGCTCCTGTGGCAAAAGCATTTATTAAAAACACCATAAGCGGACATGGTTCTGATGATAATGGCTGTGGTGAATTTTGTAGTAAATATTATGATATGAAAATCAATGGAACTCAAATTTCTCAAAAACAATTATGGCGAGCGGATTGCGGTATCAATGATATTTTTCCTCAAACTGGAACTTGGATTTATGATAGAGCAAATTGGTGTCCAGGAAATATTGTTAAACCAATTATGCACGATGTGACACCTTACACTAGTTCGGCAGCAACATTTACAGCAGATATTGATTTCGAGCCTTATACCTCGAGTTCGCCATCAGGAGGATTTAATGTAGTTTCTCAATTAATTACTTACGCAGCTCCTAATTACAGTTTAGATGCTTCGATTGAAGATATCATGGCACCAACTGATGATGCTAATTATATCCGTTCAAATAATATTTGTTCAAATCCTAAAGTGAAAATAAAAAATACTGGAACAACCCCACTTACAAGCGTAGTTTTAAATTATAATTTAAAAGGAGGCGCTATTAGCACTTACACGTTTACTGGAAATTTAAATTTCTTACAAGACACCATTGTTGATTTAGGGCCTAGTATCAGTATGTTTAACGGTAACGAATCAAATGTATTTGAAGTAACTATTCATAAAGTAAATGGTTTAATTGGTGATCAAAATACGTTTAATAATGTGTATACATCGAAGTTTGTAGATGTAAAATCGTATCCAAATAAATTTGTTGTGTATTTTAAAGCTAACAAATCAGTTAGTTCAATAAATGGTATTTACAGTGAAACGACTTGGAAAATAACCAACGATGCAGGTGTTGTTATAAAAAGTAGAGTAAATAATAATTATGCCACATCAACCGCAACTGTTGGTTTGTATGTTGATACCGTTAGTTTACCAAATGGATGTTATACATTTACCATGGATGATGATGGGTGTGATGGTATTAGTTGGTGGGCTTACTCTTCTTATCCTGTTAATCCTGGAACAGGAATCATCCGATTTAATTCTTCGATAACACCAACCGTTATTAAAAATTTTAGTGGTGATTTTGGATGTCAAATAAAAGAACGTTTTACCGTTGGTTACTATTTACCTGTTACCGAAATCACTCAATCTAATCTTGATTTTCAGTTGTTTCCAAATCCTGCTAGCAACGAATTTAATATTTTATTAGATGTAAAGGAGCGAGCTACCTTACATTACACAATTACTGATTTAACTGGTAAAGAGGTATTGGTAGGTGCTATAGAAAATGTTGGTTCTGATTTATATACGATCAATACTCAATCCTTACAAAGTGGATTGTATTTTGTGAATTGTAAAGTAAATTCTAGTCAAATGGTGACAAAAAAGATTGTTATTACTAAATAAAATAAAAAAAATTGTGTTTTACTGAAAAAAAGTAGGGATAATTCATCATAAAAGTTGTAGATATAACAAAATTACTTATATTTGTAACCCTATTTAAAGATAATAATAAAAGAAGAATAATATGTATTTAACATCAGAAGTAAAAAAAGACATTTTTAAAAAACACGGTGGTAGCGATAAAAACACAGGTTCAGCAGAATCTCAAGTTGCTTTATTTACTCACCGTATAGACCATTTAACAGGTCATTTAAAATCTAACAAAAAAGATTTTGGAACACAACGTGCACTATTAAACTTAGTAGGTAAGCGTCGTGCATTATTAGATTACTTAAAAAACACGGACATTATGCGTTACCGTGCTATTATTAAAGTATTAGATTTACGTAAATAGTAATGATAATTTAACATAGTAAAGGGGCATTCTGAGCAATCGGGATGCCTTTCTTATTATATTTGAGCCTGAAAAAATAGAACACAATATAAACCCGTACCAAAAACGTTGGTACACAAAACAAAAAAACACGATGTCACAAATTGGAATTCAACATTCGTTCGACCTAGGAGATGGTCGAATCGTAACACTAGAAACAGGAAAATTAGCAAAGCAAGCTGATGGTGCTGTTGTAGTAAAATTAGGTAGTACTATGATTTTAGCTACCGTAGTAAGTAATAAAGACGCTAAAGAAGGAATTGATTTCTTACCTTTAACAGTTGATTATCAAGAAAAATATGCGGCTACTGGTCGTTTCCCAGGTGGATTTTTTAGAAGAGAAGCAAAGTTATCTGATTACGAAGTATTAATTTCTCGTATTGTTGATAGAGCAATGCGTCCGCAATTTCCAGATGATTATCATTCGGATACACAAATCATGATATCATTAATTTCATCTGATAAAAAAACAATGCCTGATGCATTAGTTGGTTTAGCAGCCTGTGCGGCAGTTGCAGTTTCTGATATTCCTTTCAACGGAATTATCTCAGAGGTGCGTGTTGCAAAAATTGATGGTAAATTATGCATCAATCCAAACATCGATGAATTAGCAACAGCTACTTTAGAAATGATTGTAGCAGCTACTGAAACTGATATTTCAATGGTTGAAGGTGAAATGAGCGAAGTAAGCGAAGCAGAAATGTTAGAAGCCATTAAATTTGCACACGAAGCTATTAAAGTTCAAATTACAGCGATTAAAGAATTTGCGATTAAAGCAGGTTTAAAACCAAAACGTGAATATTGCCACGAACTAAATGACGCTGATTTAAAAGCAGCTGTGTCTAAAGCTACTTACGATAAAGTGTACGCTGTTGCAAAACAAGGAAATCCAAATAAAAATGAGCGTAAAGTTGCCTTTAAAGCAGTTTTAACTGAATACAAACAAACGTTTACTCCAGAGGAATTAAAAGAAAGAGAAGCGCTTATAAACAAATATTATCATGATGTAGAATACGATGCAGTTCGTCAAGCAACATTAGATACTCAGATTCGTTTAGATGGTCGTAAAACGGATGAAATTCGTCCAATTTGGAGTGAAGTAGGTTATTTACCTGCAGCGCATGGTTCTGCTATTTTCCAACGTGGAGAAACTCAATCACTTACAACAGTTACTTTAGGTACTGGTAAAGACGCTCAAATGATCGATGGTGCTTTTTTTCGCGGTGAAACAAAATTTATTTTACATTATAACTTCCCAGGTTTTTCAACTGGTGAAGCAAAACCTAATCGTGGCGTTGGTCGCCGAGAGGTTGGACATGGTAATTTAGCTATGCGTGCCCTATCTAAAGTTGTACCTACTGATACTCCTTACACAGTTCGTGTGGTTTCAGACATTTTAGAATCTAACGGTTCTTCATCAATGGCTACAGTTTGTGCTGGTACATTAGCGTTAATGGATGCTGGTGTAAAAATTGCAAAACCAGTTACAGGTATAGCAATGGGTTTAATTACTAACGATAAAGGTCAATACGCTGTATTATCTGATATTTTAGGTGATGAAGATCATTTAGGAGATATGGATTTTAAAATCTGTGGAACCAAAGATGGTATTACAGCAGTACAAATGGATTTAAAAGTGAATGGTTTACCTTATGAAGTAATGGAAAAAGCGTTAGCGCAAGCTCGCGAAGGTCGTTTGCACATTATGGGTGAAATTATGAAAACCATTACTGAACCTCGTTCAGAATACAACGAAAACGTTCCTCGCTTTGAAGTTATTATCATACCTCAAGAATTTATTGGAGCCATCATCGGACCTGGAGGAAAAGTAATTCAAGATATTCAAAAGAAAACAGGTGCTACGATTTCAATTACTGAAGTTGATAATGCTGGACGTGTTGAAATATTTGCAGAAAAATTAGAAGATTTAAAAGCAGCTGTAGCACGCATTAAATCAATAGTTGCAATACCTGAAGTTGGTGAAACATACGAAGCTACTGTAAAATCAATTATGCCTTATGGTGCATTTGTTGAGTTTATGCCAGGTAAAGAAGGTTTATTACACATTAGTGAAGTCGATTGGAAACGTTTAGATTCTTTAGAAGGAATTTTGAAGGAAGGACAAGTAATTAGTGTGAAATACATTGGTACTGATCCTAAAAACGGTAAAGCAAAATTATCTCGTAAAGCAACGATGCCAAAGCCAGAAACGGCTGAGTAAGTTGACATAAAAACTATAAAAAAGGCTGCTTTTTGCAGCCTTTTTTAGTTAAAAAAATAAAGTGAAATATAATTTGAACATTAAAAGATTTAATACTATATTTGCCCTCCACTTTTTAGCCTCTGATTGCATGGTGCAATGAATGCCAAAAATGATAAATTTTAAAATAAAGAAACCATGAGTTTATTATTAGACTACGTAAAAAAACAATTAAAAACAGAAGTTGCTCATCCAACATTTAAAGCTGGAGATACCATTACCGTTCATTACAAAATTAAAGAGGGTGAAAAAGAGCGTATTCAGCAGTTTTCTGGTGTAGTTATTCAACGTAAAAACGAGCCTTCAACAGCTTCTTTCACTGTTCGTAAAATTTCTAATGGTGTTGGTGTTGAGCGTATTTTTCCGGTAGCATCTCCCTTTATTGATAAAATCGAATTAAATAAAGTAGGTATTGTTCGTAGAGCTAAAATATTTTATATCCGTGAGCGTACTGGTAAAGCAGCTCGTATCCGCGAAAAAATTCAAAAGAAAGCAGTTAAATAATTTTAACTTTCACATATTAAAAAGCCCGATTAATTTTAATCGGGCTTTTTTTGTGGCTTCGATTCCCTCAGCCACCATCGAGAGCCTCAGCCAACAATTCCGGGAGCCTCAGCCACCAGCACCTATGCCTGAGCTTTTTAAAACCGATGCACGAACTTTTCAAAACCGATGCCTGAGGTACTCGAAGGCGGAGGTGATTTCGAGTTTATCATTGCTGGCTTCGAGAGCCTCAGCCACCAATTCCGAGAGCCTCAGCCACCAATTCCGAGAGCCTCAGCCACCAGAAACTGTTGACTGAGGTTCTCGAAGGCAACGGTTCCTCAGACACTAAAAAGTAAAACCCTACTTTTTCAAATCTCTGTAAGCAATTGCTAATTCAGGTAATAAATTACTGTTGCCTTCTATTAATGCTTCTTTCTTTTTTCTACTCCAACCTTGCACTTGTTTTTCGCGGTAAAAGGCAGCATCTATTCTCGGATATTCTTCGTAATACAATAACGTAACGGGCAAATGTTTTTTGGTATGATTTGCTCCTTCACCATTTTGATGTTGCTCTAATCTTCGTTCTAAATCTATTGTACTTCCTGTATAATAACTACCGTCTGCACAAAGTAAAATATACATATATCCTTTCATAATATTTTTTGTTGTGGTGGCTTCGAGAACCTCAGCCACCATCGAGAACCTCAGCCACCATCGAGAACCTCAGCCACCATCGAGAACCTCAGCCACCATCGAGAACCTCAGCCACCATCGAGAGCCTCAGCCACCAACCGATGCCTGAGCTTTTCAAAACCGTTGCCTGAAGCCACTTTAACACGATGTTTATTTCATTTATTTTATCTCAAAACAAAAGAGCTCCACACCATTCAATGTGCCTTTTAGTTTATCGCCAATGGCAACGGGGCCAACACCTTCTGGAGTTCCCGTGTAAATTAAATCACCCACTTTAAGTGTTAAAAATTGCGACACATAAGCAATCACTTTGTCAAACGAAAAAAGTAAATCGCTGGTGTTTCCTTTTTGTCGTAACTCGTTATTAATGCTGAGGTCGAATTGTAAGTTTTGTAAATCACCTAATTCGCTTTTCTTTACAAATTTTCCAATGGGAGCAGAGCCATCAAATGATTTTGCTTTTTCCCAAGGTAAACCCTTTGCTTTGCATTGTGCCTGTATATCGCGCGCTGTAAAGTCAATGCCCACACTGAGTTCTTCGTAATACTTATGAGCAAAGGCTTCTGCAATGTGTTTACCCACTTTCGATATTTTTAAAACCACTTCAATTTCGTGGTGTAAATCTTTTGTAAAATCAGGGAAATAAAATGGTTCGTTGTCTTTGAGTAAAGCCGTATCTGGTTTCATAAAAAACACAGGTTCAGTTGGAACTTCACTTTTCATTTCTTTGGCATGTTCGGCGTAATTTCTGCCAATGCAAATTATCTTCATTATTGAATGGTATTAGTAAAATTAAGTGCTAAATTGGTATATTTGACGCAAAATTACAATCCTTTTTAAATGAGCAATACAAATTTTGATATAATTGTTGTTGGAGGTGGAATTGTTGGTTTAGCAACCGCTTTTAAACTTAATCAACATCATCCGCATTTAACCATCTTAGTTTTAGAAAAAGAAAAAGAAGTAGCCGCCCACCAAACGGGTCATAACTCGGGTGTAATACATTCGGGTATTTATTACAAACCGGGCTCATACAAGGCTATCAAATGCGTTGAAGGTCGAAGAGAATTGATGGCTTTTGTTAAAGAACATAACATTCCCTATGATTTATGTGGTAAAATTATTGTAGCCACCGAAGAAAGCGAGTTGGAACACATGAACAAAGTATTTAATAATGGTGTGGCAAATGGCGTAGAAGGCATTGAATTGATTGATGCCAAGCGCATTAAAGAAATTGAACCACATTGCACAGGTATTGCGGGCATTTGGGTGCCATGCACAGGTATTATTGATTATGCTGATGTGTCACGAAAATACGTGGAGCTTATCCATGCAAAAAATAATGGTAGCAAAGTATTAACGGAACATAAAGTCATTGATTTTATTAAAAAAGATACAACAACCGATGTCGTTACCGAAAAAGGAACATTTAATGCCAAGTATGTTATTTCTTGCGCAGGCTTACAAGCCGATAGAATTACTAAGAAAGATCATGTAAAAACTGATTCTGCCATTGTTGGTTTTAGAGGTGATTACTATGATTTAACCGAAAAAGGCAGACAAAAAGTTAAGAATTTAATTTACCCAGTACCCAATCCTGAATTCCCCTTCTTAGGTGTGCATTTCACGCGAATGATTAAAGGTGGAGTAGAGTGTGGCCCAAATGCCGTATTTGTATTTGACCGCGAAGGCTATAGTAAAACAGCTTTTAATTTAAAAGATACCTTGGAAGCCTTTGGTTTCATGGGAACTTGGAAGTTCTTTAAAAAACATTGGCGTTTTGGTTTAGACGAATACCGTGGTGCCTTTAGTAAAACGTATTTCTTAAATCGATTACGCAAATTAATTCCTGATTTGCAAATGGATGATATTGAGCCTGCTGATCGTTGCGGCATTAGAGCCATGGCTTTAAATGGCGAAGGAAATATGTTGGATGATTTTAAAATTGAGTTTGAAGGAAATTCGATGCACGTGATTAATTCGCCATCGCCAGCAGCTACTGCGTCTTTGGCGTATGGCAATGAAATTGCAATGCAAGCACAAAAGAATTTTAACTTGTAAATTTTAATACGGATTGAGTTTCTTTAACAATATTTACTATTCACATTCGTTATAAACTTCTTGTTACACAAAAACATCTATACTTGTTTATTTATATTGGCTTCCATACTTGGGTTGGGTCAAACGGCTACCATTTCTGGTGTGGTTAAAGATGCCGATGGTGAACCTGTGCAAGATGTTCAAATTGCGGTTTTAGAAGATGGTTCAAAAATAACCGTATCTGATAAAAAAGGAAATTACACGTTAGTCATTCCAGCCAATAAAGACATTACGATTTCGGTTTATAATATGAGTTATAAGCAACTCAATAAAAAAATACGTGCCAAGCCCGACGAAAAAATAATTTTAAATGCTGCTTTAGATGCCAAAGAATTTCAAGTCATTGAAATTGTAGCCGAAAATCGCACAACCGAATCAGTTCACATCGATCCGAAAAATTTCATCTACATTCCCAATGTTGGTGGTGGAATTGAAGGATTAATCAAAACACAAATTGGTGTTAGTAGTAATAACGAATTAACAAGTGGTTACTCAGTAAGAGGAGGGAATTTTGATGAGAATTTAGTTTACGTGAACGATATTGAAGTGTATCGTCCGTTTTTAGCCCGCAGTGGGCAACAAGAAGGATTGAGTTTTGCAAATCCAGATATGGTGAGCAATATTAATTTTTCGGCAGGAGGATTTGAAGCCAAGTATGGAGATAAAATGTCGTCGGTTTTAGATATTACGTATAAAAAACCCTTGAAATTTGCAGGTGGTGTAAGTGGCAGTTTATTAGGTGGAGCCATGCATTTAGAAGGCGTTTCAAAAAACAGAGTTGTAGCATGGAGTTTAGGTTCGCGTTATAAATCCAATTCATATTTATTAAAAGGGCTTGATACCAAAGGCGAATACCGCCCACGTTTTTATGATGTGCAAACATTTATAACGGTTACATTAAACGAAAAATGGAGTGTTGAGGTTTTAGGAAATATTGCCAGTAATAAATACACAGTTATTCCTGAAACAAGGGAAACAACCTTTGGTACAGTGAATAATGCAGTGAGTTTAAAAATTTATTTTGATGGCCGAGAAGAAACAAGCTACAATACATTTATGGGAGGTGTTTCCACAACGTATCGACCTAATCCAAAAACAAAATTAAAACTCATAACATCGGCTTACCATGCGCAAGAGCAAGAACATTTTAATGTGCAAGGACAATATTACATTGATCAGTTAGAAGCGGATTTTGGTAAAGATAATTTTGGTCAAGTAGCTTTTAATCGTGGTGTTGGTACATTTTTAAATTTTGGACGAAACCGAATTGATGCCACTGTGATGAACGTTGAACATAAAGGAACGCGTTATATTTCAAAAAATAGTGAGTTTACTTGGGGTGCTCGTTTGCAACATGAAATCATCAATGATAAACTAAGTGAATGGCGAACCATTGATTCTGCTGGTTATGCGAGTCCATACAATCCCAATGAAATAAATTTATTAGACGTTGTAAAAACAAAAATAAATTTAGAAACCAATCGTGTGCAAGGTTACATACAATATGCTAAAACAATATCTTTATCTGATTCATCTGAATTATCTGTTACAGCTGGCTTGCGAGCTAATTATTGGGACTTTAATAAACAAACGGTTACATCACCTCGTGTTACACTTTCGTATAAACCCCATTGGAAAAAAGATGTTTTATTTAGAGCATCTTGGGGTTATTATTATCAACCACCTTTTTACCGCGAAATGCGTGGCTTTGAAGGAAAAATCAATCCTCAAATCAAAGCACAACAATCCATTCATTATTTATTGTCTAGTGATTATAATTTCCGTATGTGGAATCGCCCTTTCAAATTAATCATTGCCACGTATTATAAAGAAATGAAACAGTTAATTCCATATGAAGTTGACAATACACGCATTCGTTATTTTGCAAAAAATAATTCTATTGGTTACACAACAGGAGCTGATGTAAGAATTAATGGCGATTTTATTAAAGGCATCGAATCGTGGGCTACCATTGGATTTTTAAAAACCATGGAAAACATTATTGACGATAGAAAAGTTACTTACTTTAATGCAAGTGGAGAACAAATTATTAATGGTTATACGTTTGATACGAAAGCAACCGATAGCACTGTTGTAAATCCTGGCTACATTCCAAGGCCCACAGACCAGCGTGTTACGTTTGGCATGTTTTTTCAAGATTATTTACCAATGTTGCCAGCATGTAAAATGTATTTAAATATGCAGTTTGGTTCAGGCTTACCATTTGGTCCGCCCGATCACGAGCGTTGGAAACAAATTTTTAGAATGCCTCCTTATCGTCGAGTAGATATTGGTTTTGCCTATCAAATTATTAAAGAAGGGCAAACGGTTTCAAAACACAATCCGTTCCATCATTTAAAAGACATGTTTATTAGCATTGAAGTATTTAATTTATTGCAAGTAAACAATACAGTTTCTTACACGTGGGTAACGGATGTCACGAACCGTCAGTACGCGGTGCCAAATTATTTAACAAGAAGACAGCTCAATTTAAAATTACAAATGAAGTTTTAACACTTATATAATCATCAAAAATGATTATACTTGCAGCATGTTTTACAATTGGAAAATAGCCTTATCAGATAAGCATTTCAGAAATCGTTTTTTGATTTCGTTAAGTTTAGTAGCTGTTGTTTTAATTGTATTCGCTATGTTGTTAGCATACATTGAAACAGTTCAAGGACATGTGCTTTATGATCCTGTTTTAAATTTCATCAAGCCACTTGATGTTTCCTTTTTCATTTTTTTCGCTACATACTTCACTGCCATTGTTGCTGTGAGTTACGCTTTTGGATCGCCTTACAAATGTTTGCATTTATTACAAATGTATGGCATTCTTACTTTTTTAAGAATTGTCACTTTGTTTTTTCTTCCTTTAGAATCACCATTAGCAATCATTCCTTTGCATCAGGAGTTTTTACCAGCATCGGTTTATTCAGAGCATCACCATATTAAAAATTTGTTATTCAGTGGCCATGCATCAACCTTATTTTTATTCTTTTTCTTTTCGCTTAATAAATGGTTGAAAGGTATTTTTTTAGTGACGGCTATTTCAGTTTCTTTGGCCGTAGTAGTGCAGCATGTCAATTACAGTTATGATGTGATTGTAGCTCCATTATTTGCTTACATTGCCTATCGCATTGTTATAAAATTTTCTAAACATTATTACAAAGAAATCACTTTATAAAGTGTATGCTATTTCTATTTATTAGAATATTATCTCTGTTATTTTTTTTCGCTTCCGATTCACTTTGGATAAAACCTATTAAGAATCAAGTAGCCAATTATCGATTAATTTTTTACCGAAGTGTTTTAACCTCCATATTATTTTCAGGTATTTACTTGTTGTTTCGCTATCAATGGGTTGATTTTGGATTATCGTATCAGTTTGTGAAAGTCAACATTGATGTTTCAATACTTGATTTAATCGCCATTCTTTCACTTTGCATTGTTGGTTTTTTGGGTTTGTATTTTTTTACATCATCGCTGTATGCTAATAAATTTAGTTTTGCCACGCCCTTAGCAAGTTCTGGATTTGTATTTACGGTATTAGTTGCAACGTTAATTAACAAGTCTACTATGAATACAGGAACGATGGTTGCGTTCTTTATTTTTTTTATAGCGATGATTTTCATTATGAAGCAATTTACACTGAGTGATTTTAAGTTATTCATATTTCCTATTTTATTAACTCATTTTTTTTGGGATTCAGCCGTTGTGTTTTACCCAATGGCTATTCAAAAAGTGGGCATCCTGTTATTTTGTTTAATTATGGAATTAACCGTGTGTTTGATGGCTTTTTTGTTTTGTCTAATTAACGATAAAGGTCGATTGATTGATTATATGTCAATCGAAATTCGTTCATTCGGTTTAAGAATAATCTGTATGGCAGTATGCATCACGTCAGCTTTGTTTTTGTTATCTTTTAGTATTTTAAACTTGTCCATCGTTTTAATTATATCCATAGGCATATTTATGAAATTAGTTAGAGTCCTTTATGGATTTTATTATTTAAAAGAAAAATTAAATAGGAGAGAATTATTTATTTTGTTATTATTAACGATTGCAGGTGTTGTAGCTTCATTTTATAATTAAATAGAATTGTACTTTTATTATCAATTTTAATTAATCATTAAAAGTATTTTTTGATATAAGCTTCAAATTTATTAATATCAACAATGGTAATGTTGCTTCCTTTAATTTCAATTAACCTTTCGTGTTTAAAGTCACTCAATGTTCTGATGAGAGATTCTGTGGCAGTTCCCACTATGTTAGCTAAATCTTCACGCGAAATAGAAATATTAAACGAGGCATCTTTGCTATTTTGTTGGTATTGTTTTTGCAATTTAATTAAGGCTTCTGCTACACGTTTTTTTACGCTACTATAAGCCATTTTCAAAAGTTGTTCCTCTTTTTCTTGAATTTCGTTGGATAATAATTTCACAAATTGTTTCATCACGCCGTGATTGTTGTTCAGTAAGGCGTAAAAATCTTCTTTTGGTATCATCACAACACTTGAATCTTCCAATGCTTCAGCACTTTCATTGTATGGCGTTTCGTCTAATAATACGGTGTACCCAAAAAAATCACCAACTTTTAAAAGCGATATGATGAGCTCTTTGCCATATTCATGGGCTCTAAATGTTTTTATTTTACCTTTTTGTAATAAGTACAAATAGTTGGGGTTATTACCCTCTGTATATATTAATTCTTTCTTTTTATAGTTTTTTACTTTGGCAGTCTCACTTAAGTTTTTTAATTCTTGTAACGATTTTACATCATCTAAAAACGTATTTATGCCTTTTTCATCTCTTGTATAATCGCCTTTTAATTGCTCTGATTTTTTTAATCTGCTTTCTACAGCTTTTAGTAATTCAATATCATCAAATGGTTTCGAAATGTAATCATCAGCGCCCATTTCCATGCCTTTTCTAAAATCATTACGTTCTGATTTAGCCGTTAAAAAGATAAACGGAATGAGGGCTGTTTTAGGATTATTACTAATCAAATGAATTACGCCATAACCATCTAGCACAGGCATCATGATGTCGCAAATAATTAAATCCACAGCATTTGAATTTGCCATTTCAACGCCAATCTTACCGTTTTCTGCTTGTAATACTTTAAAGTTAGCGAGTTCTAATATTTCTGCTGTGTTTTCTCTAACTTCATTGTTATCTTCAATTAAGAGTATTGTTTTCATCTTGGTGTGGTAAGGTTATGTAAAATGTGGTTCCTTTGTTTAATTCACTTTCAAAGGAAATGGTTCCGTTTAAAACTTCTACGTATTTAGCAACGATGTTTAATCCTAATCCTGTTCCTTGAATGTTGAGTGCGTTTTTTGCTCTGAAAAAACGTTCAAATAAATTTTTCTGTTCATCTGCCGGAATGCCAATACCATGATCTTTTACCGTTATTTTTATTTCTGTTGGTAACACCTGCGTGTGCACTTCGATAGGTTTGTTTTCGGGAGAAAATTTACTCGCGTTTGAAACAAGATTAATGATGCTGTTTTTTAAAAATTGTTTATCGCAAATAAATACCTCGTTTCCTTCATGCGTGTAATTGACAGTTTGTCCAGCTTTCAAAAAATTAGATAAGTCGCTAATACTTTCATTAACATAATCTTCAATGTTGAAGGCAACTAAGTGAACGGTTATTTTTCCTTCCTCTAATTTTCCAGCCGATAAAAAATCATTGAGAATCAGTGTCATATTTGAAACCGCCGATTTGATGCGTTTAACATGCTTACTACGTTTATCTTCTTCTTCTGATATTTTATATTTTCCAATTAAAGAAGCGGATGATAAAATCGTGCTTAAAGGTGTTCTGAATTCATGAGATGCCATCGTAACAAATCGTGATTTCATATCATTTAAATCTTTTTCTTTTTCGAGTGCTATGCTTAATTCTTCTTTCGAAGCTTCAAGTTCGTACATAGTCTCTTTCAGTATTTTAGTGCGTTCTTCAACTTTTAATTCGAGTTCAGCATTACTGCGCTTTATTTTTTCATCTGCTATTTTTCGTTCTGAAATATCAATGATAAACGCAATGACAAATTGTTTTTCTTCAACTTTATAGTGACTTAAACTGATTTCAATCGGTAGTTCATCACCATTTTTTTTCTTTCCATATAAATCTAATCCTCGACCCATCGATCTTGGATGAGGATTTTGATGATAACCGTCTCTGTGCTTTTCATGCGAATGCGAAAACCGTTTCGGGACAAGTACTTCAATTTTTTGATTTATTAATTCACCAGTATTATAGCCAAATAATCGCTCGGAACTGGGATTGGCTCTTATGATTGTTCCTGTCGAATCTGAAATAATAATACCCTCTGTGGCAAATTCAAATAGAGCTTGTGAGCTTTCCATTTTAGTTGAATTATTTTTTTTCAAGGTATTCATTTTTTTTCAGAACCCCGAAGTTATTTATACTATTCCAAAAAATATATGACAAATGTCAGTATTGGATTTACTAATATAAAATATATGCGGATGAATGTTTATTTTTTGCAGTTAAAATATTAATGTAAAAGAAAGATTTCGTGTTTATTGGGTATGATAACGTCTTTATATCCTTCAACATGCAGTTTTTCCTTAAACGAAAGTTTGGCTTCAATGTCGCCATGAACTAAAAATAATTTGTTCAGTTTATTTTTATCTTGACACGATAAGAATTTAATCAATTCATTGTAATCAGCATGTGCACTATATGAATCAATCACTTCAACTTCTGCATTTACATCGTATTCATCTCCAAAAATTTTAACTACTTTTTGACCTTCTCTGATTTTACCACCTAATGAATGAGGTGTACAATAACCAACAACTAAAATCGTGTTTTTGGCATCAGAGATATTGTTTTTTAAATGATGCTTAATTCGTCCGGCGTCCATCATGCCTGAAGCAGATAGGATGATACAAGGTTCTTTACTTGTATTCAAGGCCATTGATTCTTCTTTTTCTCGGATGTATTTTAAATTACTAAATCCAAATGGATCTGGATCAGTTTTAATATAGTTTTGCAATTTTTCATTGAAGCAACTAACGTTATTCCTCATAATATCAGTTACATTGGCCGATAAAGGACTATCAACATAAACTTTAATGTTAGGTAGCAAGCCGTTGTTTTTTAATTTATCTAAAATGAAAACAATTTCTTGCGTTCTTCCTAAACTAAAAGCAGGAATAATTAATTTTCCTTTTTTCTCGATGCACGTTTTTCGCACCACGTTTAGTAAGTGTATTTCTGCATCAATTTCAACTTCGTGTAATCTGTCACCATAGGTTGATTCACAGATAATATAATCGGCCTGAGGAAATGGTTCAGGATTTTTTAAAAGCATGTCGTTATATTTTCCCACATCACCTGTAAACGTTAAGTGAATGATTTTTTCTGCTTTATCTTTTATTTTTAAATTAATGATAGCACTTCCTAGTATATGCCCAGCATCTGTAAAAGTAAGCGTGGCATCATTATGTAATACGTAATCAGCGTGATAAGGGATGGTTTTAAAGTGTTTCATACAGCGATCTACATCTTTGCTCGTATATAATGGCACAAGTGGTTCTTCACCTCTTTTTTCTCTTTTTTTATTTACGTATTTAATATCACTTTCATGAATTTTTGCACTGTCATATAACAAAACTTCAACAACTTCTAGAGTAGGAGGCGTACAATAAATAGAACCTAAAAAACCATTTTTTACTAATAATGGTAAGTTACCCGAGTGATCTATATGGGCATGTGATAAAATGACAACATCTAATTCCGAAGCATTGACATCTAAATTTCGATTCAATGTTTCTGTTTCTTTTCCCATTCCTTGATATAAACCACAATCTAATAAAATGGTAAATCCGTTTTCTGTTTTCACTAAGTGTTTACTACCTGTAACGGTTTCTGTGGCTCCTAAAAATTGTATTTGCATAATCTCAAATGTAATGATAAGCGTTTTGGTTGAATTGATTTAAATCATGTTTATAACTGATAAACAATAGGATTGACTTTGAATGGATAGAATATCTTCGTGAAAAACAATTCCTATGAATTCAATATTAGTACCCATTGATTTTTCGGAGACATCTGAAAACGCTCTGAAATATGCTGTTAGTATAGCCAATTACCTCTCCTTTAAAATAATATTACTTCATGTGGATTCAATGCCACTAATGAATAATGAATTTCAAGATGTGTCTTATCTTGTCAATAAAAGTAGGGAGGAGTATTTAGAACTTTTAAAGAGTAAAGCTTTACAATTAAAAAAAGATAATTTTTTAACTGGAAGTGTTGAATACTTTGCAGCAACTGGTGAATTGAAAACAACGATTGAGGGTTTTATTTCAGATCACAACATTGATTACGTGGTAATGGGCATTACTGGATGTGATTCTGCTATCACCCAATTTTTATTGGGTAGTAATGCTGTTGCGTTATCAAAAGACATTAATGTTCCGCTATTTATTATTCCAAAAAAATACCATTATAAGCCTATTAAAAAAATGGTTTATGCGTGTCAATTAGATACGAAAGATCCTATTGGTATTGCTAAAGTAAAGGTTTTGAATGCTATTTTTGGTTCATCACTTTTTGTACTTCATGTGATTCCAAATGATCATTTTTTGAGCAAAAAAGAATCGGATGTTGAATTTGATAATGAACAAAAATTAGAATACATTGATCATCAAACTTATGTTGTACAATATGATGATGTCAGTGAAGCCATCACCGATTTTATTGGAACAAAAGACATTGATTTAGTTATCATGGAACAAAAAGATTATTCTTTTTTAGAAAAAATAGTTCATGTGAGTGAAACGAAACGATTAGCTTTCAAGAGTCCTATACCTATTATTACGTTTCATAATTAGTTAAGCATTCATTTTTTTTCTTTTGACCTTAATCACCTAAAAAACTGACAATTGTCAGTTTTTTAGGTTTTATTGACTTTAATTTTGTGTTGTGATTAAGACAACTCAAACCATTGAATCTAATACCTGTTACCATTGTGGCGATTATGCAGGCGAATCAACCTTTCAAATTGAAGATAAATCGTTTTGTTGCAGAGGATGTCAAACCGTTTATGAAATTATCAATAAAAGCGATTTATGTTCGTATTATGAAATCGAAAACAAGCCAGGTATCAATCAGAAACAGGAAATTAGAAAAGGGAAATATGATTTTTTAGATGATCAATTAATTATCAAGAAATTAATTCATTTTCAAGATGACAACCATCAGCATGTTGTTTTTTATTTACCACAAATGCACTGTGCCTCTTGCATTTGGATTTTAGAGCATTTAAATAAAATTGATGGAGGAATAATTAAATCTCAAGTTAATTTTATAAAAAAGGAAGTTACCATAATTTATAATTTTAACGCAACCTCATTAAAAAAAGTAGTTGAAGCATTAACTATTATAGGCTATGAGCCACATATTAGTTTAAATGATATCCATTCAAACAAAATAAAAAAGTATGATACGACCCGTATTGTTAAGTTAGGTATTGCAGGTTTTTGTTTTGGAAATATCATGATGTTGAGTTTTCCAGAATATTTTTCATTTGCAAAATCGGATGATGCAGATTTAAAATTTTGGTTTAATTATTTAAATTTATTTTTATCACTACCAGTCTTTTTTTATTCAGCCTCCGAGTTTTTTATTTCAGGGTACAAAGGAATTCGACAACGATTTTTAAACATTGATGCCCCCATTGCTTTGGCCGTATTGATAACTTTTACACGCAGTGTATATGAAATAGTATCTCAAACAGGTTCTGGTTATTTAGATTCAATGTCGGGCATTGTCTTTTTTATGTTGGTTGGTCGTTATTTTCAAAACCGAACCTATCAAAGCATTTCTTTTGAACGTGATTTCACCTCTTATTTTCCATTAGGTGTAAGTGTTATCAATGCGGATGGTAGTGAAAAACAAATTTCCGTTTCTGAATTAAAAGTTGGTGATCGTATTAAAATCCACAATGATGAAATTGTACCTGCTGACGCGATGTTATTTTTAGGAAAGGCCACGATTGATTATAGTTTCGTCACAGGCGAATCTATACCTGTGGAAAAAAACATTAGCGAAATTGTTTATGCTGGTGGAAAGCAAACATCAGGTGCTATTGAGTTAGAAGTCATTAAAGAAGTTTCCCAAAGTTATTTAACGCAATTGTGGAATAATGAAACGTTTACTAAAGAGAAGAAAATAGTGAAGGTTTCTTTTATACATCAAGTTAGCCGCTATTTTACGTATATTTTATTTTCAATTGCCATTTTGGCTACGATGTATTGGATGCTGAATGATCCATCAAAAGTATGGGGTGCTTTCACATCGGTATTAATTGTTGCTTGTCCTTGTGCGTTGTTGTTAAGCGCCACATTTACCAATGGCAATATGATTCGTATTTTAAATAAATACAAATTATACGTTAAAAACTCATCTGTGATAGAACATATGAGTGATATTGACACCATCGTGTTTGATAAAACGGGTACTATTACAGAACAAGGTCGTTCAGAAGTTGAATTTCGCGGACCCTCCTTAGCAGCAGAACAAATTCAATTTATTCAATCTTTGGCTCATCAATCGAATCATCCTTTGAGTAAAAGCATTATTTCTTTTTTACCAATTCAAAAAATTGTGTCCGTCAAAAATTATCAAGAGATTAAAGGATTAGGAACATCAGCGATAATTAATGATGTATTGGTTAAAATGGGTTCTGCTGAATTTGTAAATGGGCATTCTGTTTCAAATTGGCAATCTGGAAGTATTGTATACATTAGTATTAATGACAAACCGTTAGGATTCTTTAGTATAAAAAATGCCTATAGAGTAGGATTGAAGGATATTATAAAAGAATTAGGTTCGCAATTTGATTTAAAAATTTTATCTGGCGATAATGCATCTGAAGAACCTTATTTAAAAACCTTATTTGGTGATCACACTGAAATGCTTTTTTATCAAAAGCCTGAAGATAAATTGAATTTCATTAAACACCTGCAACAGCAAAAGAAAAAAGTATTAATGATTGGTGATGGTTTAAATGATGCAGGAGCATTAAAACAAAGTGAAGTTGGTATTGCTATTAGTGATAATACAAATAATTTTTCACCTGCCTGTGATGCTGTTTTGTCTGGAAAAAACTTTAAACTTTTAAAAGAGTTAATTAATTACTGTAGAAAAGAAAAAATAATTATTTATGCCAGTTTTGTGCTTTCCATCTTTTATAATTTCATTGGAATATACTTCGCTGTTCAAGGTGATTTATTGCCTGTTATAGCAGCTATTTTGATGCCAATAAGTTCAATTAGCATTGTGTTATTAACCACTGGATTAAGTTCGTATTACGAGCTGAAATTAAAAAAATAAATATCTGATAAAAGTCATTTATCACTATGATTTATATCAATTATAAAAAATGTTAACAACTTAAATTTACATCCAAAATGAGCGCAATTTATATAATGGTAGGGGCAAGTTTACTACTTGCAATAGGGTTTTTAATAGCTTTTATATGGTCTGTAAAAACTAATCAATACGAAGATGACTATACGCCATCGGTTAGGATGTTATTTGATAATACCACGACACAAGAAAATAAACAAGAAATAAATAATCAAACCAAAAAAACAAAATAATATGGAACTACAAAAATTTCAATATGACAACAAAACAGTTAAGATGTTTGCCTATGCAACCATTCTTTGGGGTTTAGTAGGTATGCTTGTTGGATTAATAGTCGCAATACAGTTATACTTACCTGCTGCTAATTTATCATTGCCTTATACAACGTTTGGTCGTTTACGTCCATTACATACCAATGCCGTTATATTCGCTTTTGTTGGGAATGGAATTTTTATGGGTGTTTATTATTCATTACAGCGCTTATTAAAAGCTCGAATGTTTAGCGACTTATTAAGTAAAATTCATTTTTGGGGATGGCAACTTATTATTGTGTTAGCGGCTGCAACCTTAATCATGGGTAAAACAACGGGTAAAGAATACGCTGAATTAGAATGGCCAATTGATATTTTAATAACCTTAGTGTGGGTTGTATTTGGTTGGAATATGTTCGGAACAATCATTCGTCGTCGTGAACGCCATTTGTACGTAGCAATTTGGTTTTATATCGCAACGTTTGTTACTGTTGCCATGTTGCATATTGTAAATTCAATCGAAATACCAGTTTCTTTTTGGAAATCATATTCAGTTTACGCAGGTGTTCAAGATGCTTTAGTGCAATGGTGGTATGGGCATAATGCAGTAGCCTTTTTCTTAACAACTCCGTATTTAGGTTTAATGTATTATTTCTTACCAAAGATTGCTCAACGTCCAGTTTATTCGTATCGTTTGTCAATCGTGCATTTCTGGGCTTTAATTTTCTTATACATTTGGGCTGGTCCTCATCATTTATTATACACAGCTGTTCCTGATTGGGCTCAATCTTTAGGTGTTGTGTTTTCAGTGATGTTAATTGCACCATCTTGGGGTGGTATGATTAATGGTTTACTTACACTTCGTGGGGCTTGGGATAGAGTGCGTGATGATGTTGGTTTAAAGTTTTTAGTGGTTGCAGTAACAGCTTATGGTATGGCTACTTTCGAAGGTCCCATGTTATCATTAAAAAGTGTAAGTGCTATTGCACATTATACCGATTGGATTGTGGCTCACGTTCACGTTGGAGCGTTAGGTTGGAATGGTTTTATGACGTTTGGTATTTTGTACTGGTTAATACCAAGATTATTTCAAACAAAATTATATTCTCAAAAATTAGCGAACATGCATTTTTGGATTGGAACATTAGGTATTGTTTTATATGCAGTTCCAATGTATTGGGCAGGGTTTATGCAATCTTCTATGTGGAAAGATTTTACGCCTGAAGGTCAATTAAAATGGCAGTTTTTAGATACGGTTACAAAAATGATTCCATTCTATATCGCTCGTTCTGTTGGTGGCGCCTTGTATTTAGTAGGAGCTATTTTAATGACTTACAACTTAATCAAAACTATTAAAGTTGGCACGTTCTTAGAAATTGAAGAGGATGAAGCACCTGCATTGAAAGGGAATTATCAATCACATGCTAAGGAGCATTGGCATCGTTGGATTGAACGTAAACCTATTCAAATGTTAATCGTGAGTTTAATCGTGGTAGCCATTGGTGGTTTAATTGAATTTCTTCCAGTATTTTTAATTAAGTCTAATATACCAACCATATCAAGTGTTAAGCCTTACACACCGCTTGAATTACAAGGTCGGGATATTTATATTAGAGAAGGATGTTATACCTGTCACTCTCAAATGATTCGTCCTTTTAGAAGTGAAACGGCTCGTTATGGAGACTATTCAAAAGCGGGGGAATTTGTTTATGATCATCCATTTCAATGGGGAAGTAAACGTACTGGCCCTGATTTAGCCAGAATTGGAGGTAAATATCCTGATAGTTGGCATTATAATCACATGATGGAGCCAAGTTCCATGGCGCCAGGTTCTATCATGCCATCTTATCCTTGGTTATTAGAAGATCAACTTGATGCGAATTCAACAATGTCAAAAATAAAAGCAATGATTCGTTTAGGTGTTCCATATCCTGCAGGTTACGAAAATATTGCTATTCAAGATATGGAAAAACAAGCAAAACAAATTACAGCAAATTTGAAAAAAGATGGCATCGAAACACTTCCAGATAGAGAGATTGTTGCGTTAATCGGCTATTTGCAGCGTATGGGAACGGATATTAAAGCAGAAGGTTTAAAAGCAAAAAAATAACTATCAAACTAAAAATATTACAATTATGAAATTTATAAATTATTTGGAAAGCATTACTGGTATTGGAATGTATCCTTTAGTATCCTTAATTATTTTCGTTGCTTTTTTTACCCTAGTTACTTTATATGTAATTAAAGGAAATAAAGACCATTTCGAGAAATTAAGAAATCTTCCTATTAACGAAAAAAAATAATTAAGACTTATGACAAATTTCAATAAAATAAAATCGGTAGTAGTAGCCCTATTAATCCCTGCAGTTGGTTTCTGTCAAGATGAAGCCGTAAAAGTAACAACTTCTTATTTCACTAATGTATTATTTTTAACCTTATTAGTATTAATTATTGTGCTTGCCATTGTGATTGTTGCTTTTAGTGGAGTGTTTAAGAATATTGCAGAAAGTGATTATTTACAAAATAAATATAGTTCTAAATATGAAGATACAAATTCATCTTCCATAAAAAATACGGTTACTATTATGTTATTGTTACTATCAGTTTCTTTGATGGCGCAAGATGTTACAGTCTCAAAAGTGACGGATGATGGAAGAATAGGTGGTATTGATCAATTCACATTTTATTTTTTAGTATCATTAGTTTTCATTGAACTGTTAGTACTTGGATTAATGTTTTACCAATTTAATTTTTTAGTAAAAACTCATTTAACAACAGTTAAACAAGTAAAAGCTAAAAAAGTAGAATCAAAACTATTATTAAGTTTAACTGACGCTGTAGCCGTTGAAGAAGAAGAAAGTATTTTATTAGACCACGATTATGATGGTATTAAAGAATTAGATAATAATTTACCGCCTTGGTGGAAATATGGTTTCTATATAACTATTGTTACAAGTGTCATTTATTTATTTCATTTTCATGTATTCAAAACTGGCGATTTACAAGGAAAAGAATATGATAACGCTATTGTTCAAGCAAAAATTGAAGTAGATGAGTTTATGAAAACATCGGCGAATAATGTGGATGAGAATACGGTTAAAGTGCTAATAGAAGCATCTGATATCGCAACGGGCAAAGAATTATTTATGGCAAATTGTGTGGCTTGTCATGGTAAAGGAGGCGAAGGAACTGTTGGTCCAAATTTAACGGATGACTATTGGATTCATGGCGCTAGTATTCAAGATTTATTTAAAACATTGAAGTATGGTTGGGTTGAAAAGGGCATGAAAGCTTGGAAAGATGATTTATCTCCTATGCAAATCGCACAGGTTGCATCTTTTATTAAAACCTTAAAAGGAACAAATCCTCTAAATCCTAAATTACCACAAGGTGATTTATATACGGAGGGTGGTATGGCTCCAATAAGTGATTCAATATTGATAAAAAAAGATAGCGTAAAGGTTATTAAATAATAATGAACGGTCCCGATAATAAGCACTCCGAAAATAAAGATGAATACTTTAGAGATACTATTTCAACAGTTAATGAACAAGGTAAACGTGCATGGATATTTCCTAATGAACCAAACGGAAAGTACTACGATTTTAGAACTTATTTTACATGGTTTTATTTAATCGTACTTTTTGCAACACCTTTTTTCAAATATCGAGATGAGCCTTTATTTTTATTTAATGTAGCTGAAAAAAAATTCATTTTATTTGGTTCTATATTTTGGCCTCAAGACTTTTTTATTTTTGGCTTAGGCATGCTCATCTTTATTGTGTTTATTGCATTATTTACAGTTGTTTTCGGACGTTTATTTTGTGGTTGGGCTTGTCCGCAAACTATTTTTATGGAAATGATATTTCGTAAAATAGAATACTGGATTGAAGGTGACGCTAATTATCAAAAAGCGTTAAAAAACGCTCCTTGGAATTTTGATAAAATAAAAAAACGCCTTTTAAAGTTTATTTTATTTTATAGTATTTCTTTTATCACAGCTAATACCTTATTAAGTTATTTAATTAGCATTGATGGAGTTTTTGCGATTTTAGGAAATATAGTAGAACACACTGGAGCCTTTGCTGGTATTTTAGTTTTTACAACTGGTTTTTTCTTTATTTTTTGGTGGATGAGAGAACAAGTTTGTTTAATAGTTTGTCCTTATGGCCGAATGCAAGGCGTATTATTAGATGCGGATTCGGTTGTTGTGGCATATGATTATGTGAGAGGAGAGGATAGACATCATTTTAAGAAAAATGAAGAAAGGGTTGGTGGCGATTGCATTGATTGTCATTTATGTGTCAAGGTTTGTCCAACGGGAATTGATATTAGAAATGGAACGCAATTAGAATGCGTAAGTTGTACTGCGTGTATTGATGCTTGCGATCACATGATGGACAGTGTTGGTTTAGAAAAAGGATTGATTCGATATGATTCCGAAAATGGAATAAAAAACAAAGTTAAGTTGGCGTTTACAAATAGAATGAAAGCGTATACAGCCGTTTTATTAGTATTGATAAGTATAGAAGTTGTGTTACTAACAACACGTTCTGATTTCGACGCAACTGTTTTGAGAGCTAAAGGTATGCTATATCAAGAACAACCAAACAACCAATTAAGTAATTTATTTACCATAAAATTAGTTAACAAAACACGCGATAGAATGCCAGTTAATTTAAAAATAGAAAATTTTAAAGATTCTAAAATTCAATTAATTGGGAAAGATATTGTTGTAAAAGAAGAAGGTGTTACTGAAGGAGAATTTTTTGTTTACCTCAATAAAGAAGATTTAACGGATAGAAAAATGAAATTAAAAATTGGCGTGTACTCAAATGGCGTAAAAATAAAAACCGTTAAAACCATTTTTTTAGGCCCTATAAAATTTAAACATAAATAACTAAAATTAAACAGTATGAACTTTGGAGTTAAAATAACCTTGTTGTATCTCAGTTTTGTGGCACTTATATTAACATTAGTGTTTATGAGTTTTAATCAAAAAGTAGAGTTAGTGAGTAAAGATTACTATGCACAAGAAATTGCATTTCAAGATAAAATTATATCAATCAATAATGAAAGAAGTTTGAATGGTAGCATTTATCATGAAATAAAAGAAAAAGAAATTACATTAACGATTGATTCAACTCTTTATAGAAAAGATTTAGAAGGTACGATTGTTTTATTCAGACCATCCGATTCGAGTAAAGACTTGAAAATTAAAATGAATTTTAATAATTGCAAACAAATTATAAACGAACCTTCACTAATTCATGGTGCTTATAAATTGCAGTTATCTTGGGTTAGTAATCATGCTAACTATTTTAAAGAGGAAGTTATTTTTATAAATTAATTTATGCAATTAATTGTAGCTGCCATATCACTAGGACTTTTAGGAAGTTTTCACTGCATAGGTATGTGTGGCCCAATAGCATTAGCACTGCCAGTTCATCAGTATTCAAAAGTTAAAAAATACCTAGGTATTCTTTTATACAATTTAGGAAGGGTTCTAACTTACACTGTTTTAGGTTTGATTTTTGGCTTACTTGGGCAATCTTTTTTTTTAGGTGGCTTTCAACAAGCATTATCAATTAGCATTGGCATCATCTTATTACTTTCTGTTTATTTTGCAAATACAAAACTATTTCATTCAAAACGATTAGGTTTTATCTATTCTTTTATTTCATCAGTTAAAATTCAATTAGGAAATTTATTTAATAAAAAAGGATTGCACTTTCTGTTTTTGATTGGCATACTAAATGGTTTATTACCGTGTGGCTTAGTTTATTTGGGGATTGCTGGCGCCATTGCTACTGGTCATTTTATGCAAGGAGCTCAGTTCATGTTTTATTTTGGAATTGGAACCATTCCCATCATGTATGCTGTTGCTTTTTTTGGACAGTTTATTTCTTTAACATACCGAAATACTATTCGTAAATCAATGCCTGTTGTTGTTGCGGTAATGGCAATCATGCTTATTATTAGAGGTTTAAATTTAGGCATTCCTTATCTTAGTCCTGCTTTCGAAAAAGAAAGTCACGAGGTAGCTTGTTGTGAAAAACCAACTAATTCAAAAGTGGAAATACAATGCGCTCCAAAAAAATGCAACAAAAAATAAATTTATGTTCTGGCAAAAATACACGCAATCGCAAATCAAAACCAAAGTGTTTGAATCATTAAGTAAAAACACAAATTACAGAACAGAAAACATTTTAGGTATTCCTGGAACATTTTTAGATACGGATATTTTTTATGATGATGCACCATTTTTAAAAGATGCTCCTTTTTTATCTACGCTAATTGCAAATCCTAATCATATTGGTGTGCATACATTAGGAGATGAACACGAAGATTTTTTTTCGGGAACACATGAAATAGAAAAGGATTTAATAAAAATTTGTGCTGAAGAAATATTTGGAGCAGAACCTTTTTCTTATGATGGATATGTGGCGAGTGGAGGAACAGAGGCAAATATTGAAGCTTTATGGATTTATAGAAATTTTTATGTTCAAGAATATCAAGCTCAATTAAATGAGATTGCGGTTGTCTATTCTTCAGATACACATTATTCCATTCCAAAAGGAATTGATTTGTTGAATTTAAATAGTATTGAACTTTCTGTTGACCAAGTTACTCGTGAAATTATTTTTAAAGAATTTGAACGTCAAATCGAATCTGCATTAGCAAATGGAATTAAGTATTTTATTGTTAACGTCAATATGTCAACTACCATGTTCGGCTCTGTAGATGATATTGATAAACTGGCTTCGTTTTTAGATTTACTTCAGGTTAATTATAAAATGCATGTAGACGGTGCTTACGGAGGATTTATTTTTCCATTTATTAATACTAACATTTCGTTTAATTTTAAGAATAAAAGTATTTCTTCATTTTCTATAGATGGGCATAAAATGTTACAAGCACCTTATGGAACAGGAATTTTTTTAGTAAGAAAAAATTTCATGAAATACGTGTGTACTAACGAAGCTGGATATGTAAAAGGAAAAGATTATACGCTTTGTGGAAGCCGTTCTGGTGCAAATGCTGTTTGTGTTTGGATGATTTTACGAATTCATGGTTCTGTTGGTTGGACAGTAAAAATGCATCAGTTAGTGGATAGAGCAACCTTTATTTGCGAAAAACTAAATGAGTTAAACGTCAAGTATTTTCGTCATCCAGATTTAAATATTGTAACAATCGACGCAAATTATATCAGTCACGAATTTGCAATGAAATTTCATTTGGTTCCTGATAACCACGAAACTAAACCAAATTGGTATAAAATTGTGGTAATGCCTCACGTAAAGCAAGGTATTATAGATAGTTTTTTAACCGAACTAAAAAATGAACAACAATTAATTTTTAAATAACGTTTAATTTATAACGACATGTACATTCTTATTTTCTTTCTCGCCCATTGGTATCTTTCATTATTTGCTCAAACATTTTATTTGCATCGGTATGCTGCTCATCAAATGTTCACAATGAATAAATTTTGGGAAAAGTTTTTTTATTTCTTTACATGGGTTTTTCAAGGTTCATCCTTTCTAAGTCCAAAAGCGTATGGCATTATGCACCGTTTACATCATGCCTATGCTGATACAGATAAAGATCCACATTCACCCATGTATTCTAAAAATCTTTTCGATATGATGAAAAAAACTTTGGTTGTTTATTTGTCTGTTTTAAATGATACGAAGATAATGGATGATAAATTTAAAAAAGGTGTTCCTTACTGGCCTTCTTTTGAAAAAGTGGCAGGAAGTTGGATAGTAAGAATTGCATGGGGTGTTTTCTATTTTTTGTTTTATTATCAATATGCTACTCATTGGTGGATGTACTTATTATTGCCGATTCATTTTTTAATGGGTCCTGTTCATGGTGCAATTATTAATTGGTTTGCACATAAATATGGGTATGTAAGTTTTAAAGTAAATGATACAGCAAAAAATTTATTACCCATTGATTTTTTAATGATGGGTGAAAGTTATCACAACAATCATCATAAATATGGTGGCAGAGCTAATTTTGGTAAAAAATGGCATGAGTTTGATCCAACTTATCCGCTAATTTACTTATTTAATTTATTAGGAATTATTCATCTTAAAAAAGATAATGATTTAAACTACATGTAAAAATATGAACTTAGTTTCTAAATATAATATTCAAGCACCTCGTTATACAAGTTATCCAACTGTGCCTTACTGGGATAATAATTTAAATGAAATAAAATGGATTGAATATATTAAAGATGCATTTATTAAATATAATGCAGATGGAATTAGTTTGTATATTCATTTGCCTTATTGCGAAAGTCTTTGTACCTATTGCGCTTGCAATACACGCATCACAGTTAATCATAAGGTTGAAATGCCTTATATTGAAACGTTAATTAAAGAATGGCAGTTGTATTTAAATCAGTTTGAAGGAAAACCTGTAATCAAAGAAATACATTTAGGTGGGGGAACGCCCACTTTTTTTTCTCCAGAAAATTTAACTTATTTATTAAAATCTATTTTAAGTACTGTCGACATAGCGTCTGATTTTGATTTTAGTTTTGAAGGTCATCCTAGTAATACAACAAAAAAACATTTGCAAGCTTTATATCAGTTAGGTTTTAAGCGTGTTAGTTTTGGTATTCAAGATTTTGAATTTAAGGTTCAAGATACAATCAATCGTTACCAAACATTTGAAGAAGTTAAACAAGTTATGGATGATGCAAGAGAAATTGGTTATACATCAATTAATGTTGATTTAGTTTACGGCTTGCCTTATCAAACAATCGAAACGATTCATGATACTATTTCAAAAATAATTACACTTAAGCCCGAACGTATTGCTTTTTATAGTTACGCCCATGTGCCTTGGTTAAAACCAGGACAACGAAAATATACAGATAAAGATTTACCATTGGATAGTTACAAACGGAGTTTATACGAAGAGGGTAAAAAACTGTTTATAGAGGCTAACTACTCAGATATTGGTATGGATCATTTTGCTTTGCCAAACGATGCTTTGTTTGATTCTTTTAAAAATAAAACATTGCATCGTAATTTTATGGGATACACAACCAATAGAACCAAGTTGTTAGTAGGCTTGGGTTGTTCTTCGATTAGCGATACTTGGGATGCCTTTGCACAAAATATTAAAACTGTTGAAGAATATCAGAAAGTTGTAAATGATGGTCATTTTCCAATCTTTAAAGGGCATTCATTAACTCAAGAAGATTTAATTATTCGTCAACATATTTTAGATTTAATGTGTAAACATCAAACACCCATTGATAAGCATTATCATGATGCTATTGATAAATTTTTAGAATTTTCAAAAGATGATTTAATAGAAATTACTTCTGATAAAATTAAAATTTTAGATGCTGGTAAATTATTTTTACGAAATATTTGCTTAGCCTATGATAAGCGCTACTGGAAAAATGTTCCAGTTACAAATGTTTTTAGTACAACGGCATAGTTAGAAGATTGTAAGCTTTCTTATTAAACTACTTTCATCCTAAATTTAGTAAGTCTTTTTTAGTGTTGTTTTTTAAAGATGACATTTCTCATTTTTTTTAAAATATATTTTTTATAGCTTAGTTAAACATAAAACTAACGCGATGGTGTTTAAAGAAGATCAATGGGAGCATTTATATGTCTTTGCAAAAAAATTGGAAGGTAATAAAGTATCTTTTGATGAGATAGAAAAGAGACTGTTCGAAAAAACATCTGATGTTAGTTTAGTTTCTGAAATCATGAAGCAACTTAAAAAAGTACATTATGCTATTAAAAGAAAGCAAGGTCTAATAAAAATAGGTTTTGGAAGCATTTTTTTAGTTGCAGGTTTTTTTATTACCTGTTTTAATTTCCATTCGAATCAATCGTTTGATATCGTTATGTACGGCTCTAGTTCCATTGGTGTTATATTAGTTTTTATGGGTTTGTACGACATCATTGGATAATCAGTGTAATCAATAATTGAACAGTTTTTTTTGATTTTTTTAATTCATAATTTCCGTTTGTTATAAGCATTATGTTATGTAACATTTATCACACATCTTCATTGTTTTCTTGCGTATTTTTGTACTGTAAAATTAGAAACTACATCAAACATTTATCATTTCAAATCCTTTTAGTTATGTTGATTTTAAATATTCTATATTCCATGTTGTTTAATAAATGTACAAGGTGTCATCAAGGTGATATTTTCACTTCAAAAAACCCTTATAATTTATCTAAAATGTTTAGCATGCATTCAAATTGTAGTCATTGTGATTTGAAGTATGAAAGTGAACCAAGCTTTTTTTATGGCGCATTGTATGTTTCGTATGCGATTTCTTCTGGATGGTTTATGATTTGGTATTTTTTAGAATACAAAGTATTGAATTGGGATACATTAAACTTTGCTTTATTTGTTATGGGCTTTATTGTTATTGTATCTCCGCTCACATTGCGATGGTCAAGAATAGTATGGTTGAACTTTTTTTATCAGTTTAAGAAAGAATACAAAGAAAAAACAATAAGTATCGACAATAATAATTAAAAATAAATAGTATGATTAATACAATTAAAAATGCCTTAGGCTTTGGCCCAAAAGTAGATTATAAAGAGCTTATTAAAAAAGGTGCTCAAATTATTGATGTAAGATCTCGCGGAGAATATGCATCAGGACACGTTGTAGGAAGTATTAATTTGCCATTAAACGAGTTATCGTCTAGTAAAAATAAAATTAAAAAAAATTCACCATTAATAACCTGTTGTGCAAGCGGAATGAGAAGTGCATCTGGCAAATCAACATTAATTGCGATGGGATACACAGAGGTATATAATGGTGGTGGTTGGATGAGTTTAAATGGTAAAGTTTAGTAGTATGAAAGAACGCTTATTAACTAATTGGACCCTTTGGCGCATCACGCGTTTAGTATTATCTTTTATATTTATTATAAATGGTGCAATGAAGTTAGATTATTTTTTACTGACTGGCGGTGTATTTTTATTATTACATGCTTTAGTAAATTCATGTGCAGCCTGCGCAAATGGAAATTGTGAAATCCCTCAAAAAAAATAAAATGGATAAATTTAATCAAATCATAAACTCGGATAAACCTGTATTAGTTGACTTTTTTGCTGAATGGTGTGGCCCTTGTAAAACAATGGCACCAATTTTAAGTGATGTGAAATCTAAAATGGGTGATAAGGCTACTATTATAAAAGTGGATGTGGATAAAAACCAAGAGGCTGCTCAGGCTTATCAAGTACGAAGTGTTCCAACACTCATTATTTTTAAAAATGGGAAACCCGTTTGGAAACAATCTGGTGTTGTTCAGTCACAAGAATTAATTCGTCTGTTTAATCAATTTCAATAATTAATGTCGTTATTTTTTTAGATGACATTTCACAGCAAAAAAAAGAGGTTTGAATGATCAACCTCTTTTTTTATTTTTTATTTTTTTACATCCATTTGGCAGCAAATGTTTTAAAATCAGTGCGAAGTTCATTAAAGTTTTTTTCGAAAGCTTCAACACTATTTTTTTCTCCACTGTGCGAAGGCATTTCTCTGTGATCAACTGCAACGTCATTTTTATTAATTTCTTTTTCAATGGCATCTTCATCGATATGAATCGAATGAGAAATTTCATCAATGTTATTTTTTTGAATAATAAATTGATTTTGAAAATGTTCAACGTTTGCTAAAACGTCTTTATAGTTGTTTTTACTAGCAATTTCTGCTAATCTTTTTTTTAGAATAACAATTTCATCGTTATAAAATTTCATTTTGTTCAACCATTCTGTATGTTCTGCATGCTGTGCATAAATTTTTTCTCCAGTTTTCATAATAAAGTATGTTTTGTTCAAAGGTATATTCAACTTAATATATTGGAATTGACTTTAATCATAAACATCATTGATTTGAATCATGAATTGATAATCTACCTACATAGGCTTATGTTTTAGATAGGTCAGTTTATTGCAAAAAAAAGCCCCACATTTGTGAGGCTTTTCAATTTGTGATTGTTTTCTAATTAAATTAGAAGTGGAATGTTAAGCGAATTGTACCTGAACCACCCATTAAGTTATAAGTGTTAGAGTTTGATGCATTTCTATCAGTGTCAAGAATAAAGTTTGACCCTCCATTAACGCTGTCTTTCACTTTTATTTCTTTTCCAATTTGTGTAGAACCAGCAGCCGTTGAAGTACCTTCTGCATCCCAAGTAGATTTGTTTTTAGTATTTAATTGATAACCAATTCCCCAACCAAATTCTCCACCAATAGATATTTTAGGTAAAATAAAATATTCAGCACCGATAAATGCACGAATACCAATTCCTATTCTACCATTTGTTTTTCTTGATAAAGCTCTTGCACCATCCACATTAGCATATCCGTCTAACGAATTAGCTACATTTGATGTAGTAGTAAATCCACTAATAGCATTTGCACCAAAATTAGTGGAGCCTGCAGTATTGTAAGCATCTAAGTTTTCATTAAAAGCTGTTGCTGGATCATTTGTTTGTGTTAAAGCGTTTGCGTATTTGTATTTTTCTTTCATACTTCCGCCCCAAACTAACAAGTCGCCACCATAAATACCTTGTAAACGTGTTTTACCTTTGCGTTTTTCCATTCCAATACCTAAAACAATATTGCGAGAAGAAACTTTCATTTGGTCGTATTTTTTTTCTGTTGTTTGTCCTAATGCTTCAGTCACAGCTGTTGGAGCAACATAATCATTAATAGCGGCTCTTTTTTTACCATTATCAAAACCAACACGAATGGTAGCTCTGTATGCTGTAGTTGCATCTATAAAATACTTGCCAGTTATGGATTGATTTAAACCGTAATTATTCCAAGTTGGAGCCGCATTAGCAGTTGTTTTTCCGAAAAAGTTTCCTGCATAATTTAAAAATGGAGTTGCATCGATAGATACAGCCCAATCACCAGCTTCTGGTAAAAATGGTTCACCTTTTTTTGAAGTTAAATCTTGGGCAAAAACAGAGCTTACTCCGAATGCCGCTGCTACTAGAGCGATTGATTTTTTCATAATTATTTTTTTTAATTGTTTGTAATATAAATTTAAGTGCAATATAGTGGAACACGGAGCTAATCTAAACATCCTTTTTAACAGGTGATTGTTAAGAAAGTAAGACTAAAATGTAAATTTATTGCCCAGATTTATGCTGAAGCATGGGCACAAACTTAAATTTTCCAAAGGTGTGTTTCTCAAATTCTGTGGAAGATTTTTTTACAATCAAATTCATGATTTGTTCTTCTCCTTCGCCGAGAGGAATAATAAGTAAACCTCCAATGATGAGTTGAGCCAATAAATCATCGGGTATATGAGGTGCAGCTGCCGTTACAATGATTTTGTTAAATGGTGCAAATTGAGGTAAGCCTTTGTAGCCATCGCCATAAATAAGTTTAGCACCTCTGTAACCAATGGATGGTAAAAATGCTTTTGTTTTATCAAATAGTTCTTTTTGACGTTCTATCGAAAATACTTTTGCTCCCATTTCGAGCAACACAGCTGTTTGATACCCACAACCAGTGCCTATTTCTAACACTTTATCACCTTTTACAATATTTAATTTTTCAGTTTGAAAAGCTACTGTAAACGGATGAGAAATGGTTTGACCAGCCCCAATTTTTAAAGCTTTATCCGAATAGGCGTGGTCGAGTAAAGCTGGACGCGATGTTTTATCATCAAAAAAACGGTGACGTGGAATCTTGAGCATGGCGTTTAAAACATCAGTATTGACGATACCTTTTTCTTTTAATTGCTCTACTAATCTTCTTCTTTTGCCTTTAAATAGGTACTCATTTTCTTCATTAAACTCCATTTACTAAAAATACAGTAAAAAAAATGTGATTTTAAACCTTTAAAAAAACATTTTTAACAATGGTGTTTTCATAGTTTATATGTAAAGTTATCGTTAAAAAAATATCAGTATTTATTATGCTGATACAATAACATGCTTTATCTTTACGTTTTATAGTAAATATGTACAAATTTTTAATTTTCAGCCTTGTTTTTTTAGCTTTTAGTTCTTGTAACAAAGAAAAGCTAAAATCACCCGACGCTGCATTTTTGGTTGTAAATAATGTAAATGTATTTACAACGAGTACACAAGGCTCCAATAGCCATAAAATTACTGATATTTGGTATTACGTGGATGATAATTTTAAAGGAGTTTTTCCATTAGGCAGTCCTATGCCTGTTTTAGGTAGTGGGAATTCGAAAATCACTTTTTTTGCGGGTATTAAAAACAATGGCATTTCAACCACACGTTTGCCTTACGAATTTTACCAAGCGCATACATTTAATCAAAATTTTGAAGTAGGTAAAACCTATTCGGTTAATCCAACGTTTCAATATGTGTCATCCTCAGTTTTTCCAACTGAAGTGATTGATAATTTTGATTCAGGCACTGGTACGGGTACTAAATTCGTTTCTGTTGGAGATAATCCGTTTTATATCATATCTGATGTTAATCAAGTATTTGGTGGATTAGGTAAATCCCTTTATTTCACAATGACGGATGCGAAACCTGAGACAAAAATCAAAACAACAACACCTTTGAATTTACCAGTGGGTGGTGCTACCGTTTATTTAGAATTAAATTATAAATGCAATCAAGCTTTTGATGTCGGTGTTATTGCTGGTGGTGTAGATGAGCGTTTGTCATTAACTATTAATCCAAGTGCAACGTGGAATAAAATATATGTTCAGTTAACCGCTGCTGTAAGTACGCAACCTACATATCTTTTTTATGAAATTTATATGAAGGCGACTAAACAAACCGAGTCTCCAGAAATATACCTCGACAATGTTAAATTAGTTACAAGATAATAGTGAATAAGAACAAGCGTTTACAAGCCATAAAGTATATTTTAGCAGATTATTTTTCTGCTTCGCTTGCATGGATTTTATTTTACTTGTTTCGAAAATTTAATATTGAGTTTGATAAATTTGGAATTCTTCCAACAACAGTATTTGATCAACAATTTATTTTAGGGATACTAATTTTACCATTATGTTGGTTGTTAGCTTATTATTTAACGGGGTATTATAAAAATATTTACAGAAAATCACGCATTAATGAACTAGTTCAAACTTTTGCTTTGTCACTTATTGGCGTCACATTTATTTTCTTTTTTATTTTAATAGATGATTTTGTGGTAAATTATAAATCCTATTATAAAGCATTTAGCGTTCTATTTTTTTTACATTTTATTATTACCGCTTTTTTTCGATTTATTTTATCTTCCGATACCAATTACAAAATTAAGAAAAGGATCATCGGTTTTAATACTGTTATTATTGGAAGTAATAAAAGTGCATTTAAAATATTTAATCAAATCAATTCGAAAATTCATTCATCCGGAAATAGATTTATCGGATTTATTCACCTTGAAGGAAAAAATGGTTTTTCTGAGCAGCTTAAAAACAAGCTCCCGCATTTGGGTGAATACACAGATTTAAAAAAAATTCTGTCTAATTATCAAGTTGAAGAAATTATCATTGCAATAGAAACTTCAGAACACGAGTATTTGCAAAAAATAATTAATGATTTAAATGATTTTGGTGTTATTATCAAAATCATTCCAGATGTGTACGACATTTTATCTGGTCAAGTTAAAATGAATTCTATTTCTGAAGAGGCGTTGATTATTATTAACAAAGAGGTTATGCCTGATTGGGAACAGGCTATAAAACGATTTATGGATGTATTGGTTTCTCTAATGTTTTTGATTTGTTTTAGTTGGGTTTATTTAGTGTTAATGATTCTTGTCAAAATAGGATCAAATGGACCAATGTTTTTTAAGCAAGAACGAATAGGAAAAGACGGGCATCCGTTTAATATTTATAAATTTAGAACGATGTTTTTAGATGCAGAAAAATTTGGGCCATTGTTGTCGAAGTCTAACGATCCTCGTATTACTAAAATTGGACGATTCTTAAGAAAAGTTAGGTTGGATGAAATCCCACAATTTTATAATGTTATTAAAGGAGATATGAGTTTAGTTGGACCTCGTCCAGAACGAAAATTTTTTATTGACCAAATCGTAGTTCATGCCCCACATTATGTACATTTGCATCGTGTAAGACCAGGTATTACAGGTTATGGTCAGGTAAAATACGGATACGCCGAAAATATTGAACAAATGGTTGAACGTATTAAATTTGATTTATTGTACATTGAAAATATGAGTTTGATTATTGATTTTAAAATTTTAGTTCACACCATATTGGTTGTTGTTAAAGGCCGAGGAAAGTAAATTATTAAATAGAGTAGAAAATGAAGATACTAATTACAGGAGGAGCAGGATTTATTGGCTCTCACGTTGTGAGATTAATGGTAAATAAATACCCCCATTATTCCATTATTAACCTAGATAAACTAACTTACGCAGGTAATTTAGCCAATTTAAAAGACGTTGAAAATAAACCAAACTATTCGTTTATTAAAGGAGACATTGTTGATGCAGATTTTATCAATAAACTATTTGCAGAACATAAATTTAACGCGGTTATTCATTTAGCCGCCGAAAGTCATGTAGACAGAAGTATTACCAATCCTTTAGAGTTTGTATATACAAATGTTATAGGAACAGTTAATTTATTAAATGCTGCTAAAGAGTTGTATAAAGCTGATAACAATTTGTTTACCAAGTTTTACCACGTGAGTACAGATGAAGTATATGGTTCTTTAGGCGATACTGGTTTGTTTACAGAAACAACAGCTTACGACCCCCATAGTCCTTACTCTGCATCTAAAGCAAGTTCTGATCATTTTGTACGTGCTTATTTTGATACGTATAAATTACCATGTGTTATATCAAACTGTTCAAATAATTACGGACCTTTTCATTTTCCTGAAAAATTAATTCCACTTTGTATTAATAATATTAAAAATAATAAATCGTTACCAATTTATGGTAAAGGCGAAAACGTTCGTGATTGGTTGTTTGTAGAGGATCATGCCAAAGCCATTGATGTTATTTTTCATGAAGCGGCATTAGGTACTACATATAATATTGGCGGGCATAATGAATGGACGAATATTGATGTGATAAAATTATTGTGCGACATGATGGACGAAAAATTAGGTCGTGAAAAAGGAACCAATCAAAAATTAATAACCTATGTAACAGATAGAGCAGGGCACGACTTACGTTACGCCATTGATTCTACTAAATTACAAAACGAACTAGGTTGGAAACCATCTTTACAATTTGAAGAAGGATTATCAAAAACAGTTGATTGGTATTTACAAAACGAAGAATGGTTAACCAATGTAACTTCGGGTGCTTATGCAAATTATTACGAAAAGCAGTATAAATAATTTAATTTAGAAAACTAAAAAGCACCAATGATATTTCATTGGTGCTTTTTTTTGAATAGGTGCTATGTTTATTTTTTATATAACTTCTCCCGTTCAGCCTTTACTTGGTCGTTAGCTAAATACTCATCGTAAGTCATTTTTTTGTCAATAATACCATTAGGTGTTAATTCAATAATACGATTAGCAACGGTTTCCATTAACTCATGATCATGACTCGTTAATAAAATAACGCCTGTGTAATCTTTTAGAGCATCGTTATATGCAATAATACTTTCTAAATCTAAATGATTTGTTGGCTCATCTAATATCAACATATTAGGATTAACCTGCATCATGCGACTTGTCATGCAGCGCACTTTTTCTCCACCAGACAACACAGAGCATTTTTTTAAAACTTCTTCGCCAGTAAATAGCATTTTTCCTAAAAAACCACGCACATAACTTTCGTCTTTGTTGGATGAATATTGACGTAACCAATCCATTAAGTTCATATCGCCAACAAAATATTTCGCATTATCATTTGGCAAGTATGCTTTATAAATCGTCGTTCCAAATTTATATTCACCTTTATCAGCCGTATCCTCCTCGTTGATAATATCAAACAAAGCCGTAATCGCTAAATGATTTTTTGAAATAAAAGCAATTTTATCACCTTTAGAAACATTGATATTTACATCTTTAAATAATAAACCATCAGCATTTGATTTCGTTAAATTCTCGATATGTAAAATTTGATCACCAGCTTCGCGTTCTTGTTTAAAAATAATACCTGGGTATTTACGTGTGCTTGGTGGAATTTCATCAACTACTAATTTGTCTAATAATTTTTTACGTGATGTAGCCTGGCTACTTTTACTTGCATTTGCACTAAATCTTCTAACAAAATCTTGTAACTCAAGACGTTTATCTTCTACTTTTTTGTTGGCATCGCTACGCTGTTTTAAAGCTAATTGGCTCATTTGATACCAGAAACTATAATTACCTGTATATGTTTTTAATTTACCATAATCAATATCGCATGTGTGCGTGCAAACAGCATCTAAAAAATGTCGGTCGTGACTAATTACTATAACTGTGTTTTCAAAATCAGCCAAGTAATTTTCTAACCAAGATATGGTTTCAACGTCTAAGTCATTGGTTGGCTCATCTAATAATAAAATATCAGGATTTCCGAAAATAGCTTGCGATAATAAGATTTTCACTTTGTCTTTTCCAGTTAAATCTTTCATCAATTTAAAATGAGATTCAACAGGAATTCCAACATTTGTTAGTAAGGTAGCGGCATCACTTTCAGCATTCCAACCATTCATTTCTCCAAATTCAGCTTCTAAATCTGCTGCTTTTATGCCGTCAGCTTCACTAAAATCTGGCTTAGCGTAAATAGCGTCTTTTTCTTTCATAATTTCAAAAAGACGTTTATTTCCTATTAGAATGGTATCTAATACAGTAAATTCATCAAATTCAAAGTGATTTTGTTTCAACACGCTTAAGCGCATGCCTGGTAAAATATTTACTTGACCTTTTGTTGGGTCAATTTCTCCTGATAATATTTTCATAAAAGTAGATTTACCAGCGCCATTTGCACCAATTAAACCATAACAATTACCAGGTGTAAATTTTACATTTACTTCATCAAACAAAATACGCTTGCCATATTGCAAACTCACATTAGAAACAGAAATCATTTTTTTAAAATTAGGCTGTAAATATAATCAAAAAGAATGATTTAAGAATGACCTGTTTTTGGGCACTGAATTCAATGTAATTAACAAACTCATACTTAAAACATTCTGCATGACATATTTTTAATTTGAAAAGTAATCCGAACTTTAAACCATTAAGTTAAATCTCATTTTATCATGATTATTTTCAAAATATTAAAAAATAAATATTTCATTGTTATCATAGTCCTCATAAGTTGGTTATTGTATTTCGATAAAAATGATGTGTTTACTCAATATGAACTGGTTCAAAAGTGCAATAAATTAAACGCAGAAAGAGATTATTATATTTCTGAAATAGAAAAAAATAAAATGGAAATAAATGAATTACAAAATAATTCAAAAAGTTTAGAAACATTTGCACGCGAAAAATACCTGATGAAAAAAGACGATGAAGACGTCTTTGTTTTTACAATTAAATAGTAAAAAAAAGTTAAGCACAATGGGTTAAATTGGTATAAAACATTTTTATGATACCTTTGCTTAAAAACAAAAATTGAAATTTACATTACAACATACAGATCCGAATTCGAAAGCAAGAGCGGGAGTTATTGAAACCGATCACGGTCAAATACAAACGCCTATTTTTATGCCTGTTGGCACTGCAGGAACTGTAAAAGCAGTTCATCAGCGCGAATTAAAAGAGGATATTAAAGCTCAAATTATATTAGGAAACACCTATCATTTGTATTTGAGACCAGGCTTAGATGTTTTAGAAAATGCAGGAGGCTTGCATAAATTTAATGGATGGGATAAGCCAATATTAACGGATAGTGGCGGTTATCAAGTGTTTTCATTAGCAAATTCTCGTAAATTAACCGAAGAAGGCGCTATGTTTAAATCTCATATTGATGGGAGTAAACACTTATTTACCCCAGAAAGTGTAATGGATATTCAAAGAATAATTGGCGCTGATATCATCATGGCTTTCGATGAGTGCACGCCTTATCCCTGCGATTATAATTACGCTAAAAATTCGTTAGGATTAACACACCGTTGGTTAGATAGATGTATCAATCGTTTTAATGAAACGGAGCCAAAATATGGTTATTCACAGGCTTTGTTTCCAATAGTTCAAGGCTCAGTTTATAAAGATTTACGTGTTCAATCGGCTGAATACATCGCTTCCAAAAATGCGGAAGGAAATGCCATTGGTGGTTTATCTGTTGGCGAACCTGCTGAAGATATGTACGAAATGACAGAACTCGTTTGTAACATTTTACCAAAAGATAAACCTCGCTATTTAATGGGAGTAGGCACGCCCATTAATATTTTAGAGGGAATTGCTTTAGGAATTGATATGTTTGATTGTGTGATGCCAACTCGTAATGCTCGCCATGGTTTATTATTTACTCAAAACGGCATCATTAATATTAAAAACGAAAAATGGAAAAATGATTTTTCGGTTCTTGATGAAAATGGAACAAGCTATGTAGATAAACAATATACCAAAGCTTACTTGCGCCATTTGTTAATTTGCAACGAATATTTAGCTGCTCAAATAGCAAGTATTCATAATCTTGCCTTTTATTTATGGCTTGTAACAGAAGCTCGAAATCAAATTATGGCAGGAACATTTTATGATTGGAAAAATAAAATGGTAATACAAATGGCTCAACGATTATAATGACCATGATTAAATAACCAATCAGGAAGCCAAGCCTATCATGTTAAAGATATTAGATAAATATATTTTAAAAAAGTTTATAGGAACTTTCGTATTCTCTATTTCTTTAATTCTTGCTATTTTTATTGTTTTTGACATTTCTGAAAAACTACAAGATTTTATTGCAGGGAATGTTCCTTTAAAAGAAATTGTTTTTGATCATTATCTTAACTTTTTACCCTATTATGGCAATTTATTTAGTCCATTATTCACTTTTATTTCAGTTATCTTTTTTACCTCTAAAATGGCTAATAATACTGAATTTGTGGCTATTTTTTCGAGTGGCACAAGCTTTAAACGTGTATTAAGACCATATATGATTGGCGCAGCTATCATTACTTTTACATCATTAGTGTTAAGTCATTTTGTAATTCCTCTAGCCAATAAAACAAGGTTCGAATTTGAAGATAAATACATTAATACGAGTTATCATACGGATGAAATTAATATTCATAAGCAAATAGCACCTAATACTATTTTGTACTTGTCAAACTATGATAATTCGTCTAATTCTTCCAGTCAAATTTCAATCGAGAAAATAGTCAATAATCGCCAAACGTATATGCTTAAGGCTGAAAATATGAGTTGGGATAGTATAAAAAAAATATGGAAATTAGAGAATGTATTTGAACGAAATTTAATTTTTACGCAATCAGATTCTTTAAAAACGAAGCGTAAGTTTTTATATACCGAAACGCACAATTTTTCGCCAAGTAAAGAACTCAAAATTGATTTTACACCAAAAGATATGATTCGATTTCAAAGTAAAATTGAGGTTTTACCATACTTTGAATTAAAACAATTCATCCTAAAAGAAAAACAAAAGGGCTCCAGTCGTATTGAATATTTTGAGGTAGAAATGTATAGGCGAACAGCTTTTCCTTTTGCTACGTTTATTCTCACAATTATAGCTGTGTCTTTATCTTCCCGAAAAATAAGAGGTGGTGTTGGCTTGCAAATTGCACTTGGTTTAGTTTTAAGTTGTATTTACATTCTTTTTATGCATATATCAACTACTTTTGCCACTTCAGGCTTGGCGCAACCGCTTATTGCTGTATGGATTCCTAATTTTATTTTTTCATTTATAGCATTTTATTTATTTAAAAAAGCACAACAATAATGATAACAGCCATTAAAAATTATTTCAATTTACATCCATTACGCTCAGCTATTTTCTTAGGTTTATTTGTTCGATTAATAGCAACTATTTTTTCTAAAGGATTTGGTTTTTTTGATGATCATTTTTTAGTGATTGAAGCAGCACAGTCATGGGTTGATGGAACAGATTACAACAACTGGCTTCCTTCCGATACCGATCCTACAAGACAACCGCAAGGACATCCTTTTTTTTATGTAGGAATTCATTATTTTATTTTGAAATTTTTAACTATGTGTGGGATAACAGACCCACAAGGCAAAATGTACGTTATTCGATTTTTCCACGCCTTATGGTCGATGTTAATTGTGTATTATGGTTTTAAAATTGCGCTTAAAAAATCAAATTTAAAAGTTGCCTCTTGGGTTGGTCTAGCATTAGCATTATATTGGTTTGTTCCATTCCTGAGTGTTCGTAATTTAGTAGAAACTGCGTGTATACCTCCAATGATAATAGCTACTTGGCTTGCTATTAAAAATAACGAAAAAAGTTCAAGCTTAGATGCCTTTTATATTGGAGCACTATTAGCGATTTCTTTTTCGCTTCGATTTCAAACATCCATATTTGCAGCAGGTTTCGGCTTAGCTTTATTGTTGTTAAAAACGCCAATAAAAACATTGTTTCTTATTTTAATTGGATTTGTTTCCATTGTAACCATAACGCAAGGAGTTGGTGATATTTATTTTTGGAAAAAACCATTTGTGGAATTCTTAGCTTATGTTCAGTATAACATTGATAACGCTAATAATTACGGTGTTGATGTTTGGCATATGTACATTTCTATCGTTTTAGGATTATTAATACCTCCTTTAAGTATTTTGGTTTTTATTGGTTATTTTAAAAATTGGAAAAAACAACCCATTTTATTTTGGCCAACATTTTTATTTTTCGCTTTTCATACTTATTTCCCTAATAAACAAGAGCGATTTATTTTGCCTGTAATTCCATTTATAATCATACTAGGCTTTATTGGCGCTCACCAAATAATTACTAAATACAAATGGGAAACAAGAAAGTGGTTCAAAAATGTATTTATTTTTTGTTGCACCTTAAACTTTTTATTACTTCCCGTTCTCACTTTATCCTATTCTAAAAGAAATAGAGTGGAAGCTATGTGCTACATTGCCAGTAAAAAGGATTGCGTTAGAATCATTGTAGAAGATTCGAATTTAGATGATTTCACGATGCCCCCGCAATATTATTTACAAAATTGGACTTCTGTTTACGGTATAACTAAAAAATTCACACCAGATAGCATGCTGACTCATTACAGTAAGTTAAGTTTGAAAGAAAGACCTAATTATGTTGTCTTTATGCAGGCCGAACATATTAATGAACGCGTAGATTCACTAAGAAGACGATTTCCTTCATTAAAATACTTAACTACTATTGAACCTAGCTTCATAGATAAGACGATGCATTACTTAAATCCAGTCAATGACAATCAGACGACTTATATCTATTCGATAGAAAAATAATTTTTTTGAATGAAAAAAAGCAAAAAAAAGTAGTTAGTAAAGAAAAAAGTGTTATTTTTG